>Ga0181420_1000218_pt1 | contig 23124 bp, 24 predicted proteins | sample 43SPOviralmetaG_FD_130145 | JGI IMG/M metagenome (GOLD analysis project Ga0181420, IMG submission 130145) | Marine viral communities from the oligotrophic San Pedro Time Series (SPOT) site, San Pedro Channel, CA, USA - 43 SPOT_SRF_2013-05-22 | ecosystem: Environmental > Aquatic > Marine > Strait... | reverse complement strand
TTTGGATTTAAAGGAAAACGATGAGATACCAACAAATCCGAGCTGCAATAGAGGGCCCAATCCAGACGGCATTTGGTGCGCTAAGCCCAGCTGTTCCTGTATTTTTTGACAACATTACGGCAGCGCCAGCAAATACAACCACAGAATATGTACGTGTAAATATCGCTTTCGGCGTTACTACTGAAACAACGCTGACCAGTAATTTAGATTTTGCACGGGGTAGTGTGACTGTTCGTGTCTACAGCGAAAAAGGGAAGGGGCCTGCAAGAAGCCAAACTCTTTTGGACACTGCTGTAACCACTCTTTTAGGGCTGTCTGCCTCAACCAGAGATGGTTCAGGAATTTATATGCGGCCTGGAGCAATAAACGGACCTACGTTTTCAGCAACCGAAGCGAGTCCGCATTTAGTAGGTCGTATTGACACATCTTTTGTTGCAGAGGACCAGGATTAGATGTTTTGCTGACAGCACGCTAAGCTGTATGAGTCCGGGTTTCGCCCGTAAGTCCACCATTCTCAGTACCACGAATGGCTACCGTCCTTTCGGGCACCTCTGGAGCCCTTTATTACAAGCCAGCTGGCACATCTGGAACCTTTAAGGCTGCAGATGTCACCAACGCTAGCAATTCCATCAAAGTTGGAACGTTCCTCAACTTCAAGGTAAACGACAAAGTTTCGTTTACTGCTGGCGGAGGCACTCTTCCCGGCGGCCTGGCTGCAGGAACTCCAGTCTTCGTTCTGACCTACACAGCTTCTACCGGAGTAGCCACGTTTGCTGCTACGGCAGGAGGGGCTGAGCTTGCTTTGGCGGACGACGGAACTGACGGCACTAGCGCCTTCACAGTTGCGTTTACTGAGTTTCAAGCAGTCGCGAACGTGCGCTCTTGGAACTTTGAAATAACCCGAGATGAAATCGATGTGACAAGCATCGGTGGCACGTTGGGTCAAAGCGCACCATTCCGAACCTTCATCTCTGGGTTTGCGGATGGTACGGGTTCAGCTGAGGTTTACTTCACTGATGACGACACCGGCATTTCGGCTCGTTTGATTGAGGACGTTACCCAGCGCAACCAAGCTGGTGCAACGTTCAAGTTGTATATGGATGCAGTTGTTTCAGCTGGTACGCCAGATGATGCAGCCAGTCGTTCCATCTCAATGGAAGCAGTGCTGACTTCTGCAAGTTTCTCAGTAACGCCAGACGATGCTCAGGCGATTTCTATTAACTTCCGTCCAACTGCAGCTCCTACATTCGACTTCGCTAAGAGCTAATAGTCGATTGACGATAAACAGACCCCTGACATTGTTAGGGGTTTTTTTAATGCTAGTGTAGTGGCACAATCAGTTTTAACTCATGGCATTACGCGCCATTGATCGTCTTAAGAAAGCCGCAAATTTAGAGGCAACAAAAAGAGTAGTTACTCTTTCAGACAAGACTGAGTTTGAGATGTGGGTAAAGCCTTTGACGATGGCAGAGCGTGAGCGGGCCCAAAAGCGTGCTGGATCGGATGACGCGAATGCGTTTGCCTTGCAGTTGCTGATCACTAAAGCTAAGGATGAGATGGGAGAGTCTCTGTTTTTGGCTGGTGAAGTTGATGTGCTTAAGAACGAAGTGAAGGACAAGGATTTGCAATCCTTGATGCTGGCGATTTTGACTGATGACGAAGAAGAGGCCATCGACCCAAAAGCCTAGAAGCCGAACTTCAGAAGGACAACTGGCTCATGCTGCAATTTGGTGTCGCCAAAGAGCTTGGCATGAGCTTGTCTGAGGTTCGCACCACAATGACGCAAGAGGAGTTGATTGGTTGGAGCGCCTATTTTGGCGTGATCAATGCAGAGCAGAAGAAAGAAATGGATAAGGCGCGTCGTAGGCGTTAAACTTAGGCATCGCAGTGCGCTGAAACCGTCGTGGCCTATAGAGCTGAGATTGAGATCGGCGTAAAGGGCGTAAAACAGCTTGACAGGTTTCAGTCTCAACTTGAGCGTCTTTCTAATGAAGTAGACAGAGTAAATAAAAAGAAATTTACTATAGGAAATTTAAGCTCTTACAATGAAGCTTTAAGAAAAGCAAATGAAAGTTTAAATCAAACTCAAATAGAAACCGACAAGGCCGGTAAAGCGACTGGTCTGTATAAAAAGAACTTAGACAGTTTTGTTACAGCGTTACTTGCTTCCAATGACGCTCAAGACCTAAATAATAAATTAGTCAGGCAAGAAATACAGGATCGTGGTGCAGCAACTCAAGCGTTAAAAGCGTATAACGCTGAACTCGCTTCTGCCACCCAGCGCGGGGCGCAAACCACAATGGCTGGTTCGTATCTTCGCGGTCAGCCTACATTCGGCCCAGAACCCGCTCCAGGGTTTGATCCAGTAGCCGGAGCGGCTAGGACTAGAGCCTCTGTTTTGGCGTCAGAAGCTATTGCTAAAGGCAGAGAAGCTGAAAGGCTTGCACAGAAACAAATAGAACTTGTAGGCAAGGTAAATCAAGCTGATCGTCGTGCTTTTATTGAATTAAATAACGACAAAATTAGAGGTATTCAGAAACGACTTGATGCAGAGATTGACGCTATCGGGACGAAGCTTAGCGCGGCTATAAAGGCTGATAATGCAGAAGGGGCGAAGTTTGATCAAGAATTGGCTCGCAGGATACGAGTAACCACGGAAGCTGAAAAAATATATTTACAGATACGCGAAGACAGCGAAAAGCGCATAGAAGCTAGGCGTAGAGCAGGTTTGGCGGCAGCTAAAAAATTAGAACAAGATATAGCACGGCAAAAAACTGATAGACAAACTCGCAGAAGTAATGCAATCAGTAGTGGACTTATTGGTGGGGCGTTTCCCCTGCTGTTTGGGCAAGGCGGTGGAGCGGCAATTGGCGGTGGTATAGGTGGTTTTGCTGGCGGCATGATTGGCGGCCAAATGGGCTTTGCGCTGTCTTTGGTCGGTACTCAGTTTGGAGCGTTTGCTGATCAGATTGTTGCAGGAAGTGCAGAACTTGGCCAAGCACTTAACCCGCTTACAGCTGATATTGAAGCTTTAGCTGACGCCGCAGGCTTTGCTGGGACTGAAACTGGTGCGACTCTGCAGGCCATAGAACAACTTGGTACGCAGCAGCAGGCTCTTGAGGCTGCAACTGCACTTCTAGCGGCAACTGTTGGGAACGAAGGCGTAGATGCCCTTAATAGTTTTGGTGCAGAAACGGCAGATCTTGGAAATGAATTTGCAAGAGCTATGACGCAAATGCAATCAGCAGCAGCCAGATTCTTTGCAGGTATTCCAGGGTTTATAGCAAACGCACTTAAAGCTGGAAACGATCTACAAGCTGGCTTAAATTTAGACACTCCAGAGGCGAGAGAACTCCAAGAAAGGAGAAATGAGCTGACAGGCGTTGACACTGTTGGAGCGGCAGGTGGGATGGGTGGTTTATCTGCAAAAGATATGAAAGAGTTAGTAGCTATTAACAAAAGATTGACAGAGCTTGGGCAAGAAAGAACTGCAGAGGCACAAAGACAAGCTAAGTTAACTGCTGAGGAGCTGCAACACAAAACTCTTCTGCAACAACTTGGGGTAAAAGACTCAAAACTTCAAGAAATAGAGGCAAAATTAGCTGGGACAAAAGCAGACTATACAAACAAAAATTTTGTTAACTTAACCAGACAAGCAATAATTAGAGAAGCCGACCTTGAGCGAGAAAAAGCACTAGAGACTGTAGGCAGAGACGAAAATGGCAATATAAAAGACCGCGCAGCACTTCTTATAAAGAACGGACAAATTACGCAAGCTTCCATCTCGCAGCAAGCAGATCTTACTTTAAAAGTTAATAAAGCTCTTGAATCGAGAGATAAAAAATTAGCCCGGGAAACGTCAAGAACTGATAAGCAGACCGAGCAATCCCGTGCTCTTACCTCCAGCTTGGAGCGGCAGTTAGCCCAAAGCAAAGTAGCAGGCACTGAGCAAGCTAAAAAACTTGCAATAGAACAAAAGTATGAACAAACTTTAGAAAGAATTGCCAAACTAAAAGACCAAAGTGAAGCGCCCGAACAAAGAAAATTAGCTAATCAAATCAAAACAAACGCTGAAGCAAAGCTTGCGTTTGACCAAGAACAGAAACGTGCAAAAGCCCTTAGAGACGCAGTCGCTCCACTAAAACAAATTCAAGACAGCCAGGCAGCAAACCTTGCTTCTTCGAAAGAATACAATCGCCTAATTATGGAAGGTGTACTTCCCGCTGAGGCAAAGAGAATTGTTGAATACAACAAGCAAGCTGCTGCGTTAATACTACAAAAAGATGAGCTAATTAAACTAGCGGAAACAAACTTACTTATGCTCGATATAGATAGCGCACGAGCTAAGGAGCTTAGGCAGCGAATAGATGATTTAAAAGAAGAAAGGCGTTTAATAGAAGGCAAGGCAGCTGAAGGGCCTGGTAAAGGTAAAACTCCTCAAGAAAGAATTAAAGATCAAATTGCTGTAATTCAAGGCGGTTTAAATGACCTGCTTGACCCAACTAGACAAATAATTGAATTGTCAACCACGATTGGGGATGCGTTTTCTGAATCATTCAAGGGAATTATTGACGGAAGTATGAGTGCTCGTGAAGCTTTAGCGAATCTGTTCCAAAGAACCGCAGATCACTTTTTGGATATGGCTGCAGAGATGATTGCCGCTCAGATCAAGATGCAGGCATTAGGCATTTTTGCGAGCTTCTTTGGCGGCGGTAGTTTCAACAGCCCTGGTGCTAGTCCTGGGGGGTCTGCTGGTGTATCAGGTATCGGTGGGGGAGGTATGGTTAACCCCTTTGGCGGCGGTAAAGCAAGAGGCGGCCCTGTCTCAGGTAATACGCCCTACATGGTTGGCGAAAAAGGCCCTGAGTTATTCGTTCCAAACACTTCTGGCAATATCGTTCCAAACAATCAACTTGGTGGAGGTGGCAGCATGAATGTTGTCGTTAACGTTGATGCCAAAGGCAGTTCTGCTTCAGGTGACACTGGCGCTGGCAAACAGCTTGGGGGGTTGATTGGAGCGGCTGTGCAGGCAGAATTGATCAAGCAACAACGACCTGGAGGCTTATTGTCCCGCTAATGAGTGCCTTCCCCGATTTTGATCCCGCACCAGGGATGACCAAGCAAAGCGCACCACAGGTGCGTATCTCCCAGTTTGGGAGCGGCTATAGCCAGCGTGCAACGTTTGGCATCAACCAAAACCCAAAGGTTTATAACCTGACTTTTCGTGTGTCAGAAACAGAGGCTGACACGATTGAAGACTTCCTTGATGCAAGGGGTGGTGTAGAAACTTTTACCTACACTCCACCTGGCGAAGCGACCAGCAGCAAATTCATCTGCACGGAATGGACGAAGACGATTCCATTTGTTGATCGAGCGGAGATCGTCACGTCATTTGTGCAAGTATTTGAGCCATGAGCGATAACACGCCCCAGTTTGTTGAAGACTTACGCACAGCAGCGCCTGCATATTTTGAGGAGCTGCAAAAGCTTGAGCCAACAGCAGTCATTGACTTGTTTGAGGTGCGTCTGACGCAAGCCGTTAACAACGTTGATGAGACGCTTTATTATCACCCTGGGACGAATGATCTCGTTACCAACATTGTTTTTAACGGCAAAACCTATCCTGCTGTGCCTGTTGAGATGACAGGGCTTGAGACATCAGGCAAAGGCATGATTGCAAGACCTACTTTAAAAGTAGCTAACTCTAACGGTGCAATTAGCTCCTTAATTGTTCAGCAAAATTACAATCCACTCAAAGCGCAGGTGGTGCGTATTCGTACATTTAAAAAATTCTTAGACGCCGTTAATTTTAGTGGTGGCAACGCGACTGCCGATCCAGCAGCAAAGACAGAAGAAGTTTGGTATATCGACAGGGTAGCCAGTGAAAATTTGCAGTTTGTTGAGTTTGAGCTAACAGCCAAGCTTGACCTGACAAACCTTGAGCTGCCACGCCGTCAGGTGACTGAGTTTTGTCCTTGGAGGTATAGGGGAACCGAGTGCGGCTATGTAGCCAAAAGGTATTTCCAGGTTGATGATATTGAGATTTCCAAGGCTGAGATGCAATCGTTAGCCACGATTAACAGTTTGACCTTTGATCAGGCTGTGGACAAGTTTGATGTATGTGGCAAACGGGTAAGCAGTTGCAGGCTTCGCTACCCGGATAACGAAGGCAAGAATGATGTATCGATTCCGTTCGGAGGATTCCTTGGATCAAGAGTCCAGGCTTAAGGCAGAAGGCCACGCAATCCTTGAGTATCCAAAAGAAGCTTGCGGCTTACTTGTTGATGGCAAGTATTGGCCGTGCCAAAACGTTGCAGACGACCCAGAACTAACTTTTATTCTCAATGCCACTGACTATATGGAGGCCATGCTGTCTGGAACGATTGAAGCCGTCGTGCATTCTCACCCGTCAGGCGGTCAAGCTAGTGAGCTGGACCGTAAAAGCTGCAGTCAAACTAAGCTTGTATGGCATATTTATTTTGTTGCAGAAAGCAAATGGTCAACTATCGAGCCTTGATAGGCAAAGAGTTTGCGTATGGGGCGCAAGATTGTTTTACGTTAATTCGCGACTATTACAAATTAAAAGGTGTCTTGTTGCCAGATTTTGAAAGGCCAAAAAACCCTGAAACCGCAGATAGCATATTTTTAGAACAAGCTGAGTTGTGTGGTTTTCGCTCGGTTGATTTTGATTTACGCAAGGTGGGGGACATGCTGATTATGAAACTTATGACTAGAACGCCAATGCACGGCGCAATTTACGTTGGTGATGACAAGATCTTGCACCAACGCTTTAACAGCTTGAGTGCGGTAGAACCTTTTGGGCGGTACTATAGGCAAAGCGTTGTCGCCGTCTATCGCTATGCAACTGGTGATGTTAGCCGGTGAGCTGGGCGAAAAATACGGCACACACCACGAGTATTACAACCTAAGGACGCCAGCAGACGCGATCAAGCTGCTTTGTATCAACCATCCAAAGCTGCAGAAGGATTTGATGACAGCGCATCAGAACGGTGTTGGCTACAAGCTGATTCAGTCTGGAGCGGCGATGGGATATGACGAGCTGCATCTGCCATTTGGCAGCAGGCCAATGGTGCTTGTGCCAGTGATCAGTGGCAGCTTGGGACAGGAAAACCCATTCGGCAGGATTTTACTTGGCGTTGGTTTAGTTGCAGCCGGATTTTTTACAGGTGGTGCAACAATTGGACTTCTCGGGCTAGCTGCTCCAATTGGGGTGTCTGCTGTCCTTGGAACGGTAGGTGCCAGTTTGATTTTTGGTGGCGTAGCCCAGTTAATTTCACCGCAGCCAGAAATACCAAAACTTGGCAGTCGTCGTATGGACGGCACTAACTTTCGCGGCCCTGGACCACAAGGTGTTTCGCGTGGAGCGAGTGGTCAGCAGTCTTATGCGTACACCGGACCAGCTAATACTGTTGGCAACGGTTCAACAATTCCTGTTGTGTATGGCCGCGCCATGCTTGGCGGTCACATGTTGTCAGTAGGGATTGAAGCAACAGATGTTTCCGATCCCATTGCAACAGCAATTAAAGCGCCTGGCCCAGATACTATTTTGATTAATGGCAGCCAAGTCGAGCGAGAGTTTAATGACGAAAGCGGTATTGAGACAAAAACTATAACTAGAGGTCAGCTTAACAGTGTCAACACGACAAAAACAAATAGAAGAATAGTTATTGCCCCCAATGTGGGTTTTGGCCCAGGCTTGGATAAAACGCTTACAGAAAATAGTACGAAAAAGATGGGCAATATTGATGTTCGTGGCCCTTTCCAAGACGAATTTGACATTATGTTTGAAATTGATCGCGGGCTTTATGGCCGAGCCGGAAAGGGTGAAGATGCAACCAAGATTGATGGGTTTATTCAATATCGCATAGAAGTTGAACACACCATGCCTGGAGATGACCCCACAGTGGCTGTCGCTGAAAATACTATCCAGGGGTATTTAGAAAGATCAGAAAATTATTTTTACTTGCAAAGGTTGAAATGGACCAAGCTTGACAACAATAAAGAGCTTAAGCTGCGAATCACTATTATGGATGTTGACACTGATGCACCGACGCGGTTTCGCGTCCATGCTTTTGGGTATCGCTTGCTTGATTAAGTTATGGCATTAAATTCTGAGTCGTCCATCAAGCTGATTGACCTTCTGTGCGAAGGACCAATCGAAGGTCTTGCGACCCAAAGCAGCAAAAGCATTTTTCTTGACGAGACTTCTGCTGATCAAAAGGCAGTTTTGTCAAGCGATTTTGCAATACGCAAAGGGACGGCTAACCAGACCAGGATTGGACTTAGTGAGCAGTTTGCAAATGCCACTACAACAATTATTGATGTAGCAACACAAGTTGGCGAAAACTACAGCGAAACGGTTGACGAAAATAATGAAGTTATAACAAGGGAGTACGGCGCAGGCAGCCTGGTCAAAACGATTACAGATCCAAAGACTAATTTTGTCAAACTTCTTTTTACGATTCCAAAGCTGTTCTCGACAGCAGTTGAGGGTCTTGCAAGGGGTCAATTATTCCCTGCAGCAATACGCATTAGGATCGCAGTTAAAAGCAAAAACAGTGCCTTCAATACCGTAACATTTGACGGGCAAAGCTATAAAGAATTTAGAGGAATTTCAACATCAAATTATCAATATCAAACCCCTCGAATTGAGCTAACGGGAGAAGGCCCCTGGCAAATTAAAGTTGATAAATTAAAATTTACAGACAGTGTCCCAGGGCCGGATATAGAAGCAGGTTTTGAGATCAAGTTTAGTGATCTTGAGGATGTAAGTGACAAAACCCCGCTAGCTAGTGGCCGAGGCGACACGATTGTGTGGTCTTCAATTATTGCTGGAACGGATATTAAAACGGCGTACAAGCACACAGCTTGTGTTGGGCTAAGCCTTTCAACTGATCAGTTCAACACTGTCCCCGCTCGTGCATACGAGATTAAAGGGATGAAAGTTCAGATCCCGTCTAGCGCAATGGTGCGTACAGACGGGAGTTTGAACTACAGCGGCAACATCCCTTTCAATGGCAAGTTGCTGTCTCGCACATACACAACGTGCCCGGTCTGTTGTTTCTACGACATGGTCACTAACAGCCGTTATGGGGCTGGTGATTTTGTTAGTGCAGAAGAGTTGAGCTGGGTTGATCTGATTGAGCTGTCCAAGTATTGCAACGAGCTTGTTCCGACAAGTGCAGGTGGAACGGAACCACGCTTTGCGATTAATACGGTGATTGCATCACCAGCAGATGCGTTCAGCGTCTTGCAGGATTTGGCAAGCGTATTCCGGGGGATGATCTACTGGAAGTCAGACACGATCCAAGTAGCTGGCGACCATGGTGTTTTAGGCAGCACAACTACGGCACTTGAGCCTGTCCACCTGTTTACCAACTCAAATGTAGTTGGTGGTGGGTTTAGTTATAACGGCGCTTCCTTGAAGACAAGAAGCACCAGGGTACGTGTTCGGTACAACGATCCAAACAACTTCTACCGTCCTGATTTTGTTGTTATTGAGAATAAGGAGCTAGTCAATAAATACGGCTTCCAGATCCGCGAGATTGTGGCGTTTGGCTGCACGTCCAAGTTCCAAGCTCAGCGGATGGGCAAATGGGTTCTTGCTTCTGAGGAAACAGAAGGCGAGACCGTGACGTTTGCTGTTGGCCTTGAAGGCTTGATGGTGATGCCTGGCCAGATCTTTGCTGTTTCGGACGCAATGCGTCAGGGCGCAAGACTGGCGGGCCGCATTTCAGCGTCAACAACAACGTCTGTCACAGCAGACCAAACAATCACGTTGCCAATTGGAACGAATCGTGAGTTGAGCTGTGTGCTGGCTGATGGAACGACAGAAACCAGATCGATTAGCAGTGCTGTCGGTAACGTCATCAACGTTTCGTCCCCGTTCAGCTCTGCACCACAGGTAGAAACTGTTTATTCAATTCAAGCCAGCAACGTCAAGCATCAAAAATTTAGATGCCTTGCCATTGGCGAGGGTGAGAATGGAACATATTCAATCACGGGTGTTCAGCATGTAGACAACATTTATAACGTTGTTGAAACTGAAAATGCACTGCTTGAGTTTGCAGATGTAACTCTATTCGACGAGGCTCCACCTGCACCAGTCGATTTAACGTTAAGTGCAACTGACGTAACAAAAGATGATCTTACAACAACACGGATTACAGCGTCTTGGAGCCGTGGCAGTGCCTTTACTGCAATCTTCTTCAAAGTTAAATACAGAATTGGCGGTGGTGATTTTATTGAGACAACAACTACTAATACAAACTTTGTTGTTGACAACGTAAAGCCTGGGGTTAGCTTCGAGCTTTTTGTACGCGCAGTTGGCCCGGCACCACGTTCCAAAGAATCAGCAGACGCAACAGTAGGTCTTGCAGTTCCAGCGTCACCGCTTACTCCACCTGATCCAACAGACGTAACGCTTGAAGTTGTTGGAAAGGATCAAGTTTCTTTGCGCTGGGCAATTGGCCAAACAGGCATTAACAAAGAATCGTTGCGTGCAGTCATACGGCATACGACAGATGATTTGACAACTGCAACTTGGGCTAACACGTCCATCATGCGGACTGTCTTGGCAAATTCAACGTTTGTAATTTTGCCACGAATAAATGGAACATATTTTATAAAGTTTGAAACAATTTTTGGCATTCGTAGCACCAATGCTGTTGGCGTTAGTTTAAACATTGCCGATGCAATTCCTAGGTTTAACTTTGAACTAATTCGCGAAGACACGCCTTTATCAAACGTAAAACCATTCCTAGGCGAGGGTTTTGGCGTTTATTACGACAGCGAGTATGACGGACTTGTTCTTGACGGTGACGGCAAGATTGATGAAATCACTGGCACGTTTGACGACCTAACATCAGTTGATTTTGTTGGAACGCGAGGCACTTCCGGCATTTACCACTTTGAAAAGATATTAGATCTAGGCGGCATTTATAGCATTGATTTAAAACGTGTGTTGACTTCTCGCGGCTTGTACCCGCTAGACACAGTCGATAGCCGCACAGCTTTACTTGATACATGGAGCGATATTGATGGTGCGTTAGCTGATGACACAACTGCTGACGTTTATTTTCGTACAACAAACGAAGAAACCACAGGCACTTATTTCTTGACTGAAGACGATAACTATCTGTTGTTTGGCGGCGAAGTTGTTGTTTCTGACAATCTTGTTGCTGAAAACGATGATCAGTTGATTACTCAGAGTGGCGACATAATTCAGACAAACCAGGCAAACGCTAGTGTTGTTCAGATTTTGCTAGCGCAAAACGACGACATTTTAATTACGCAAAGCGGTGACAACCTAGAAAGTAATGTTCCTGCATCTGCGGATTACACGATTGACGAACGTACTGCGACAATCGACACCTGGAACAATTTTGATAACTATGACCCAAATGCAGCAGCTCCTTTGCCAACTGCTGACGACAAGATCTATTACGAATCGAACCTTACGTTTGGTTCGTGGATTCCTCTAGAAAACGGAAACTTCAACGCAAGGCAATTCCAGTTCAAAGCTGAACTAAACGCATTGCATCCTGACCAGACTCCAATTGTTGACAAGCTTGGGGCAACTATTCAGTTTGAGCGACGAACAGAAAACAGCAATGTGCTTGCTTCTGGAACGGATGGGCCTAGGACTGTGACTTTTGATAATGCGTTCTATGTAGACAATGACACCAGGGTTGCCGTCTCACTTTCCCCGTATGACATGGAAACTGGCGATTTCTACACGATGACCGCACCAACATCAACAGGTTTCACAGTTACTTTCAGGAGTTCTGGTGGCGGCCAGGTAAATCGTCAATTCCAATATGCTGCAGTAGGATACGGAACAAAGGACGCTTAACCCTGGATTCTCATGGCTCAGGCCGATGGCAGTTGCGCTAATGCTAGTGGGTCAGCATTCAGGGCAGATCTAAATACGCAGCTGGCTGCGGTTTTCACGAACCATAGCGGTGCAACTACACCGGCCACGACATTTGCGTATCAATTCTGGGCAGATACTACAAGCAACAAATTAAAGATTAGAAATAGCGCAAATACAGCTTGGATCGACCTTCGCGGTCTTGATGGTGGGTTAGAGCTTGGTACGGCTAGCAACATCACAATTGGCAATGGAACGGCAGCAGCGCCTGCTTTTGGTTTTACGAGTGATACCGATACTGGGCTTTATCAATATGCGGCAAATACGCTTGGAATTGCTACTGGCGGCACTTACAGGCTTTTTATTGGCGATAACAACGGAACACTAGATAGTGCAGCGGGTGGCCCGTCGTTGATGTGGAAAACAGCGACCAACCCAGTGCTGAATAATGTTACCGGGATTCAATTTACCGATAGTGGTCGAATCAACGTTGGCAACTTTAGTGAATGCATTGGCTTAAATCGCCACACATCAACCGGCAACATTGTTGGGTTTCACTACGCAACAACTGCTGTTGGAACGATTTCAGTCACGGGCTCTAGCACTGCCTACAACACAAGCTCTGACTACCGTTTAAAGCAAAACGTTGTTGCACTTACTGGAGCAAAAGCACGATTAAACCAACTGTTAGCGAAACGCTTTAACTTCATCAGCGTTCCAGATACAACAGTTGATGGATTCCTGGCGCACGAGGCTGCAACTGTCGTTCCAGAATGTGTTACTGGCACAAAAGACGAAGTTGATAGCAACGGCGATCCTATTTATCAGGGCATTGACCAATCAAAAATGGTACCGCTTTTAACTGCTGCATTGCAGGAAGCTTTTGCTGAGATTGCTGCATTGACAACAAGGGTTGAGACCTTGGAGGCTGGCTAATGCCTGATCGCAAGATTTCGCAGCTCACCGAGATGACTGCACCAGCAGCGGAAGACATTTTCCCTGTTGTTGATGTTGACGAGGCATTAAGCGCCGACAGGAACAAAAAGGTCAGTTTTAAGACGCTGCACAATGCGTTGAATGATGGGACGGCAGCGGCTCCAACCGTCAGCTTCCAAAGCGGCTCAAACACTACTGGTCTTTATTACGCCGGTACAAATGAGCTAGGCTTTACGGCTGCTGGAACGTATGTCGCCAAGGTTACGACTGCAGGTTTTCAGCTAGGCACTGGAACAGCAGCAGCACAACTGCATCTGTTTAGTGCTGATACGACTGATCAGGTCATTATTGAAAATAACGATGCTGGCGCTGACACTGCACCTGATTTGGTGCTGTATCGCAATAGCGCAACGGCTGCAAATGATGACAGCCTTGGCAATATTGTTTTTCGCGGTCAGTGCGACATCAATGTTTCGCATGACTATGCAGCAATCCTTGCGGACATTAAAGACAACACGCATGGATCAACTGATGGCAGGCTGAACCTACAAACTGCTGTTGCTGGAACGGTTGCGACACGTCTTCGTATTGATGGCGAGAACGTTGGTATTAAAGAGATCGCTCCACAGCATCCGTTGCATATCACGGAATCTGTTGCCAATACGGCGTTATTCCTTGAGTCAAAGGAAGTTGTTGCGATCAGTGCGGCTGATGTGGTGTTGTATCACCATCGCAATAATGCGGCTGGTGTTGCGGCTGATGTTCTTAGCTCAGTTATTTTTCAGGGCAACGATGACGCTGGAACGCCTAACACCCTGAGTTATGCGGTAATCGAAGGATCAATTGTTGATCCGACTGACACTGAAGAGGATGGCAAGCTTGATTTCAAGGTCCAGATTGCTGGAACGTTGACGAGTGCAGCAGCAATTACATCTGCAAATGTGACGCTTGGCGTACGACCTGTATTGCCAACGCATACACCAGCTTCAGCTACAGCAACGGGTGTGGCGGGTGAAATTGCATGGGATGCAAATTATGTCTACGTTTGCACTGCGACTAACACTTGGAAACGAGTTGCGATCAGCACTTGGACCTAATTGCTGGTTGAAGTAGAATCCCTTTATTGATCGGATCTCATGGCCAACGTCAAGATCACAGAGTTAGCAGCTCTGACGACAACAGACGCAGCGACAGACGTTGTTGCTGTTGTTGACGTTTCGGCTGATGCGACAAAGAAGATTACCGTTACAAACCTGCTGACAACGCCAGTTGAAACGCAGGTCACAACACAGGCGCGAACTTATACGGCAGCGCAACGGGGAACTATTTCTGCAATTGCGGTTGCGGCTGGTGATACGACAAAGACATTGGATTTTGCGACAGCTAATAATTTCCAGTTGACCTTGGCCAATACAGGTTCTTGTGAACTTGCTAATCCATCAAACCTGACGGCTGGGCAAAGCGGATCAATTTTTATCGTGCAAAGTTCGGCAGGTAGCCACTTGCTTACGTTTGGAACGTATTTTGATTTTGCTGGTGGCACCGCACCAACATTAAGTACAGCTGCTGATGCTGTGGATCGGATTGATCTAGTAGTTCGCAGCTCAACTTCAATTCACTGTGTATTCACCGCTAATTACTCATGAGCGTCATTGGTTCTAACGTTCTTGCTGGCGCTAGTGGTCAGTCTGCTGGTGGTGGCGGAGGCGGAGGCGGTGGTGGAGCGGCTATTTCAAGATCCTTGCGTTTCAACCCAGGTGACTCCGCTTATCTCAATCGCACCCCAAGTTCTTCAGGCAATCTCAAGACGTGGACTTGGAGCGGGTGGATAAAAAGATCAAATTCAGGCGCCGGACACACTAATGACTTCTTTTCATGTGGTGTAAACATACATAATGGTGGGGCAGGTGGGGCGCAAGCAAATGCCTATTTTGATGTAGATGGAACTATGCAAGTTTACGAATACTCTGGTGGGTATGGCTATAATTACAGGACAACACAGGTGTTTCGTGATTTATCCGCTTGGTATCATATAGTTATCTCTCTTGACACAACAAACTCAACAGCAGGAGATCGAGTAAAAATATATGTTAATGGTGATAGGGTAACAAGTTTTTCAACTAGTAACGCCCCAGCCTTAAATTTTGAAGGTGAAGTTAATAAAAGCGGTGTTCAGCACTATATTAGTGACACTGTAGCCTTATTTAACGGTTATTTAGCCGAAATAAACTTCATCGATGGTCAAGCATTAGCGCCGACAGATTTCGGGGAAACTAACGCAAACAACCTGTGGGTGCCGAAGACGTTTGCTGGGACGTATGGGCCGTTAGTTGACCAAAGTAGAACGTGGAGTTCCGATTGGACAGGAGATTTCTACTCTGGATACGGCCCAACATTGGCTTTTAATAATGACTTTGGGCATGGTGTCGCAGTTGATTACCCTTCTAATGGAGCAACAGGAAGAACCGTAACGATAAGCCCTGCCATTTCAGGATCAGTTATCAGAGTCAACTACGCCAGAAGCAATACAAGTACACCCGCTTCAATTAATGGAACAGAAACACTGCCCTCAACCGGAGCGGGTTCAACTTATCAATGGCATACATTAACTGCCACAAGTATCAGTAGCGTTACGCTTTCTCATGATGCGATCGGGTCAAGCTATATAACTGCAATTGAAGTTGACGGCAAACTTTTAGTCGACTCCGGCGTATCCGTTGCTAATAACTCCTTCCACCTAGATTTTGCGGACAACAGTTCAAACGCTGCGCTTGGTACGGACACAAGTGGCAATAACAATACGTGGACTGTTAATAACTTAGAAGCTGCTCCTGGAGGTGGTACCCCTGTCTCTAGCGCAACTGGAGCTTTGCCGGTTTATAACACTACTGATAGTGCAGGCAAGGTAAAAGGCACGGGTACACGCACCGACAGCAACTCAAGCTATTTAGTCGTAGCGGTACCTTTCGATGCTGGCAATACTGTAGACGTTAGTAACTCTATTAACACTAACTCTACAACAAAATCTTTTACTACTTCTGGCAGCTTTGCATCAAACGCTTCCAATATTTTTTATGGAAGCAGCACGGACTTTAATGGCAGCAGTTCCTTATCAACAACCTCAAGCTCATCAGATTTTACTTTTGGAACAGGTGATTTCACGATTGAATATTGGGCGCAGTATGACGACATCAGTGCTAGCAACTCGCAGGTAGGGGATTTTCAAACATCAACCACGTCAGGCGGTCTTTCTACTTCTAGCTCCACAGGTATAAAAAATAATTTTTATCCTAGCGGACAACTTAATTTTTCTCTTGACGCGGTAGGCGCAGGATTCATTACTGGATTAGCGACAGGGACTTGGTACCACATTGCTATGGTACGAGAAAACGGAAGCGTCAGGCTGTACAAGGATGGAACACTTCAGGCTACGAATACCAATGCACGCGACGTAACTGCAACATACATCAATATTGGTGGATATTACAGTAGCGGTTACCTAAGAAACGGGCAAATGCAAGATTTTAGGGTATATAAAGGTGTTGCTAAATACACTAGCAATTTTACTATTGTTGCACCAGGGAACGCAGCACTTCAACCTGGCACTGACTCCCTAGTTGACACCCCAACCAACGGCGACACAGCAAGTGACACTGGAGCGGGTGGAGAAATAACTGGCAACTATGCGGTTCTCAACCCTCTTCAAAACATCACTGGCGATACTTTTTCTAATGGCAACTTAACTGTAAACACGAGTTCGTCAAACTACGGAACCCATACATCTACAGTAGCCACACCATTGAGTGGAAAATGGTATGCAGAGGTAACAGTGGTTTCGACTAGCGGATTTGTAACGGTCGGCATTGTTAGCGCAGACTCAACGTTTACTACTACGAGTTGGCCAGGATCTTTAAATGGTGCGGCATACTATTCATACAATGGTGAACGATATATAGATACAGCTACGCAAGGAGCTGCGGCTACATTTGGCGCAAATGATGTTATTGGAATCGCATACGATGCCGATAGCTCTACGGTAACATTTTATAAAAATGGTGCATCTCAAGGAACTTTGACCTCAATTCCACTTAGAAAATATTTCTTTGGTGGGTCCAACTATGATGCCGGGGGCAGTGCTGAATTAGACTGGAACTTCGGCCAACGTGCCTTCGCCTATCCTCTCAGCGGCTACAAGTCGCTCAGTACTGCAAATTTAAGTTCAACGATTGCGGATGGCAGTCTTTACTTTGATACGAAGTTATATACAGGGGATGGTCAATCAAGCAAAGCAGTTACTGGTTATAATTTTTCCCCAGATTTTTTGTGGATTAAAGAAAGAAGTTCAACCTCTGACCACGGCCTGTGGAACACAGTTGTTGGAAGCGGTAAGTATATGTTATCCAACTCAACCAGTGCTGAATACAACACGACTACAGAATTAAGTTCTATTGATTCTGCTGGCTTTACCGTTGGTTCAGCCGGTATGACCAATCAAAGCAGTCAGACCTACGCAGCCTGGGCGTGGGACGCCGGAGATTTAGCTACCACATCTGATACCACTAACTACAATCAAAGTCAGGCGTGGAGCAGTAACATTACCACCACTGGATACAGTGGAAACTGGTGGCCTGCTAATCCTAAAACATATATCTTTGACGCTGATACTACTAATTATGGTCATGCTAACGCTAACGGTGGAGCAGTTACTGTTACATTAACCGTCAATCCAACTATCACTTCTACTTCATCCGTAACTATTTATGGAGGGATGCAGGGGAGTGGAACTGCTACGGTTTCTATTAACGGAGGTACAGCCGTTGCCTTAACATCAGGATCTTCGGCCACTACAGAAACTGTAGTAAGTTTTAGCGGTGCGGTTTCTTCAATAGTCATTACGAAAACATCATATGCAGCTGAAGGCTTGCTTATCTATGGATTTAAAATTGACGGAAAGCGCCTGCTTGATCCTGGCATTATTTCTGCTGGTAGTTTAAATAGTTCGGCGTATGACCAGAGTAGAACGTGGAGTAATGACGCTAGTGGAGGTTCATATGACTCAGGTCAGGGTATAGCAAATGCCTTTAACGGCAATACTACAGGCAGCAGTAAAGTTGCGGCAGCTTATCCAGGTTCAACTACTATTAGTTTTAGCCCTGCAATATCAGGAAATAAAATTGAATTTTTGTATGGCAAAACGCCCAGCACAGGGTTATTTACTATCAACGGTACTGAAGAGCTGCCTGCTACAGCGTCAGCCACTAGCTATGTATGGAACACGTCTTCAGCAACCACTGTGTCGTCAGTAACGATAAATCACACAGGCACTGGCGCATCTTTTTGGGTAGCTATGAAGGTTGACGGAAAATTGCTAGTTGACTCCGGCGTATCAGTAACGAACGTCCCAAGCATCGCATCAACAGTCAGAGCCAACCCAAGTGCTGGGTTCTCGATTGTTACTTATACCGGGACAGGTTCAGCACTAACTGTTGGGCATGGGTTAAATGCTGCACCTGAATTTTTAATTGTCAAAAATCGCACAAGTGCTGCTTCTTGGTTTGTTTACCATAAATCTATTGGAGCCACTAAATATTTAAAACTTGAAACTACAGACGCTGAGGCAACAGGAGGATTGTGGAGCAATACTGATCCTACTTCAAGTGTTGTTTTCTCAAGTGGAGCAAGCACAGGGAGCAGTGGCCAGGATTATCTAATGCTGGCATTCGCACCTGTCGAAGGGTATTCAGCAATGGGTAAATATACCGGCAATGGGAATGCGTCAGGCCCCATGGTCTACACCTCAATGCGTCCCAAGCTAGTCCTGATCAAGCGAACAGACGCTACGTCTGCTTGGAGATTATTTGATACAGAGCGATCTTCCTACAATGTTGTAAGTAACTTGCTGCAACCAAACGATTCTGCCGCAGAGCTTACTGGCACTTATATAGATATTTTGTCTAATGGCTTTAAGATTCGTACAACAAATGTAAATTACAACGCATCTGGCGGCACTTTCATCTGGGCCGCCTTCGCAGAACACCCATTCGCCAGCAATGGCGGGCTTGCTCGTTAAACTCAGTTCATCACCTGCATTCTCATGGGCTATTACCTCGGCAGTCGTGCGTTACCCATGGATCGACCATGGAAAACAGAAACCGCTCAATATCCAGCAAACTGGCTACGCCTAAGCAGCACTGCAGATCGTGCAGCGATTGGTGTTACCTGGGGCGCTGATGAAGGCACTTGGGATCAGCGTTTTTATTGGGGCGTCGATAACCCAAAGCAGTTAGATGACGCTACTGATGAAGACGGCAACACCACTACAGGTCTGAAGACACAGTGGAAAGCAACGCAAAACCAGATTGCTGGAACGTTGATCGCCCCATCTGATTGGCGCATCATCAAAGCAAAGGAGACCAGCACCAATATCCCGTCAGTCTGGAAGACTTATAGGGCTGCAGTCCGCACCTCATGCAATACGCGCCAAACCGAAATTGACGCTTGCACAACTGTTGAAGCGTTGAAAGAACTGTTGTTTGGATCGGCAACGATTACGCGCCAGCAAACAGACGCTGATGGCAATGGTGTTGTTGAGCCTGATACCATCGTTGATGATGACGCCAATGAAGTGGCCAACCCAGTTGCGGGACAGGCTGTGATGGAAACGGTTGCGAACCCTAATATTGCAACTGCATGGCCTACGGAGCCTTCTTGATGCAAAGACCTGACCCAATGATCCCCTGCAAGCCAGGGGCAGAAGATTTAATTGCGATGAATAATCGCATTGTTTGGATGGACATGCTTTACAAGCTTGAAGGCCGCGACAAGCCGGATCATCCAAAACGTGGTCTTTACACCGGCTTGCACAAACGTCATTTCTCCACGTTCCCTGGAACGGATGAGAACTGAGAAACAGATTTGTAACTGTCCATTGACTGCCCCAGTTAATGTACCTACAGAAAACGTTGACTCTTTCAACAATGATCAAAGCATTCGCAGTAGCTGTTTCTGGTGTTCTCGCTGGTTCAGCTGCCTTGGCAGGCCCTTATGTCAACGTGGAGAATAACGCTGGTTATTCAGGCGGCGACTACGTGGGCGCAAGCACAGATTTCCACGTTGGTTTTGAAGGCGCTGATGGCGTTTACAGCTACTATGCTCAAGGCGGTCCAGCTTTCGTCAGCCCACAAGGCGAAGACGGTGAGTTTGAACTGTCCGGCAAAGTTGGCGGAAACGTTCAGGTAGCCGAAAGCGTTGGCATTTATGGCGAGCTGAGCTTCATCACTGCAGAAGAGGATCCTTCTGTTGGAACAAAGCTTGGCGTAAAGTGGGCTTTCTGAGCTATAACTAGCTTAGGTTTTTCACACAGACCGACAAGGGGCTCCCGCAAGGGGGCCTTTTGTTTTATCTGTCATCATCATGCAAAAGTTTTTCAATCTGGCCGGAGCCCTAGGGTTCTTGATGAGTGGAACGATGGTTGTTGGATCGCTGGTGCTTTACACCCGCATTCCATCGCTGACGAAGTATTACATGAGTGAGCTAAAGCTAGAGCTGACCAAAGTCGTAACTCAGATGGTGCCTGCCCAAATCGATGACGTGATGCCTGAACTGCCATCAGCTACAGGCCCAGTAATCGAGACACCTAAGTTGCCGTTCTGATAGATGCCGGAAATACCCGAGATTGGTGTGGGACGTATTGGCGTTCCAGAAATACCAACTTGGAGAAGCATTCCGCCGCAAAGCATTCCGTCTGAGCCGCCAGTTACGTTGATGCTGGGTTTTCCGGTTGCGGATATACCTGGCTGCGTTGAGACAAGAAATGCACAACCTGGCAATCCAGACGCTTACACAACAGATCCAAAGGGCAACTTCACTGTTTGCGATGGAACGATGCCATCGTTTCCTGCCGCACTGGACTTCACACCTGGAACGTTGACTTATGGATCAGCCAAGCCGCCAGCAATAGACCCAAAAGAAGAACCGGATGCCTCCCAGCAACCGGCTCAGTCCCCTTCACCGGAAGCGTCCAACCCAACCGGCATTCCAAAGGTAGACACAGAGTTGCCATGTCCGCCACCAGACGCAATACCTATAGGCGCAAAAAATAAGCTTCAGACTGCTGTCATCACTGGTTACAAGCGAGTCGATGGAGAATGCAAAACCCAGTTCAAGTCGCTGGACATACCAGCGATTCTCGGCAACCATTTGCCTGGCTCGCCTGTTGTGGTCACGACTGCAACGATTGCGGTTATCGCAACAACAGCAGCAATCTTCGCCAAACCATTAGGCGATATTCTGCTTAAAACGATCAAGCCAACCGTCAAAAAGACGATCAAGAAAATTAAGGAGAAGCTGGGGAAGAAGGTTGCTGTTGAGTCCGCTTGGCAGCGTCGAAAGTTTCAGCGGTCTTTAAAGAAGTAGGGATTGAATGTGTATGGGGCGGTAAGACACCAGGCGGGTTGACCAGGATTACATCAGCACAGATTTTGCTGTAAGGCGACTTGGGATGAAACATCACGCCTTCTTTCATAAGGTCAGCGCAGTTACGCAACCTAGCTATTTCGTAATTCAAACGCTTATCGGCCAAAGTCGCTGCCATCAACTCGACTTGCTTTATTGCTGCTTTGCGACAGGTACGGATATGACTTCGATCTAGCGGAATCGAGATCTGTGCAGTGATGCCACCATTGACTGAGAAGTTTGTTTTCTGGCCTGTCCTGACTGGTTTATGAAACAAGACGCTGCCTGGGTTATCAGGTCTGCCATCTGGAACGGGATTGCCTTCGGGGTCAAACGCACCAACTAAATCAAGCGTGTCATAGACAGGCTCGTTGTAATACCTTTCGTACGGATCAGACCAGCCAGTGGTTGAACTAAGGAAAGGGTTGATCGTCAGGGTTGCACCTTGGCAGCTAACGCCGTTAATCACAGAAGTGAATGTCTTGCTGGGCGTAACCTGGACAGCTTGGTTCGTAACCGATCCTGAGCTGTTTGCGACTGGAGCGGCAGTGCTTGAGATTTGAGCGTTAACTGGCTCAGCCAATAACAGCAAGGCTGCTAAGACACGCTTCATTGGGTAAAGGTGCTGGTGGTCTCTGTAAGTGATTCGATGTCAGTCTCTCTGTTTATTAGCGTGTGATTTACAAGCCCTGGCGCGGACAAAGTTTCAACAAAGCTGAAGGCAGCCCCTTCGTTAACTATGCTCCAGGTTGGTCTAGATGCAGGATCAAGTCCAGTCCACTTACTTGAAATACCGTTCAAGGTATTGGTAGTTGTGGTCAAGCTTTGTGGAGCGAGACCTGCAGAGGGTTTGATGTTTGTGCCGCTAGCCGTGTACTCATAACCCGTACGATATTCGTAGGAATTAATGACTTCGTTGACCTTAGACGTTGTTCTTGTTGTACTAGAAAGTGTACCTTGCTGGAAGTTAGGAACGATTGGTACGGCTGCTGCTGGAGCAGCTAAAAACAGCAACAGCAGGATTCTCACTTGATAGTTAGCTCCTGAATAACTTGTCCAATTGCAGTTGTGCCTGCACCACCAGCAGTAATAGTCATTGCACCATCTGTAGCAAGTGTTCCAGCCAAAGTGCCAGCTACGCCGCCTGCAGTTGTTGTTGTGTTCCCGAATATTGGCAAGGCAGGAACTACACCAGCGGTGACAGTTGTTGAAAGTACGGTTGGAACGTCGTCACCTTCTATGTATGACTCTGAATACGAAAAGCTGTCACCAGCAGTAGTAATACTGTAAGCGCCAGGAGTGTACCCAAGAGCAGTGCCGGAAGTAAGTGTCCCCAGCACAGGAGGAGTACCCAGAGTGACGTTAGAGCCAGATACTGAAAATGAAGACGGTTGCCGAATCGATTGGGACGCTGCTCCATCAACAGTTAGCGAGATTGAGGATTTAATAGCGTGCGTAATGTCTGCCGAAGCAGGACTTACCGCAAAAAACGTTAGACACGATACAAAGAGAAAACGTCTCATTTGGGTTTGGACGTAGAGGTCTGTTCCTTAATTGTAGGCTCTTCTTTTTTCTTTTTATTGTTGCCAACAGCTAAGCCAAAGGATGCGGCTGTACCAGAAAGTATGGAAGCTGGATAGGTGGGATCAAGGGATTGCTTGAAGACTCCCAAGTAATTTGCGGTCAGGATTGCCATTGCCCAACCAAGCAGGACAACTTTGATGACATCACCTAAACGTGAGTTGTCTTGTTCTTGCTCCTGCTTACCCTGTTCTTCTGCCATGATGAGTTCACGCTAGAGGTCGAATGGTGGTTGAAATCTGGGCTGCTGTTGCTGGTGCG
>Ga0181420_1000216_pt1 | contig 23227 bp, 27 predicted proteins | sample 43SPOviralmetaG_FD_130145 | JGI IMG/M metagenome (GOLD analysis project Ga0181420, IMG submission 130145) | Marine viral communities from the oligotrophic San Pedro Time Series (SPOT) site, San Pedro Channel, CA, USA - 43 SPOT_SRF_2013-05-22 | ecosystem: Environmental > Aquatic > Marine > Strait... | reverse complement strand
CACCATTTTTATAAAAACCACCAAGAACGCTAAAATTTAAAAAGTGTTCTATATAGAGCCTATAAAAAATAATTTATAAAAAATTGCATTCTTGGTGGTTTGGAGTTTTTATAAAATTAAAATAAAAATTATATTTTTTTTTTAAAATTGATTTTATTTATTTAAGATTTAATAATGTCGCAGAGTGATACTGAAACCGAAGAAATGGATTATTATGCTTATTCTGTAACCTATGAAGATTTAATTTATAAAATTAATGTTGCTGGTGGAGGTATGATGAATGGAAATGCTTATGCAAATGTAGAAATTTCATTAGATAATCCTAATAAAATTGTATATGCTGAATATGGAAGTTATGCTTCTACAATTACAAAAAGAGATAGTATTTTAATATTTGAAAAATTAGATGATGATGATTATGATTATGATAGTTTTAGTATTATAAAATTAGATACAGCAACAGAAGAACAAAAAGACCAATATGAGTTTATTATTGATAATTGGAAAGATTTATACATGTATTAAATTAATTTAATTTAATTTTAATTATTACATTATCCTTCTTCTCTAATGCTCTTACATTATCTATTAATTTTTTATGGTCGCCCCATAATAAATATCTTGAATAGTAAATTCCTGAATGTTTATTATTCCAGTTCTTATCATTTTTATGTCTTGCAATCCATGCTTTTTTTATTTTATCATTTCCATGATCTATATAAGTTCCTTTTTCAAATGGTAATGCACCAAAATGATGTTTATGAGATAAATCAGGCATTTCTATTACATATCTTTTTCCTTTTCTTTTTGACCTTTTTAATATATATTCCATATACTATATATAATATTTTTTTTTTATTCTACTGTTCGTGCTACTACTTCATTAGGTTCTTTTATAACTTCTCTTTTACATTTAATTCCACAACAATCTATATCAGTGCATCTTGAATGAAAACATGTGCTTAATAATGTTGTTAATCCAGCTATTGAAACACTTATTACGGCTACGATTTCAGCACCAGTCATAATATTATACAATATTATAATAATATTTTATACAATTTTTACTCATATTTAATCTTTCTATTATAGATTTAAATTTAATCATATCTTTATTACATTCATCTTCATTAGGATTATTAAAATTTTCATCATTTTTTAATTCTTCAATACCATGTATTTTATCTTCTATTTGTTTTATTTTATTATTAATCATGTTTATATTATTAACTGCTTTTTCAATTTCATTCTCATCAAAATAATACATTTGATAATAATTCATTATACTATTATAAATTAAAAAAAATTAATAGGAATGCAAAAACAAAAATATAATTCTTCTTCTTCATCATCGTCTTCGTAATCACTCCATTGAAGGCTATTTACTATTTCACATTTTATACGCTCCACTTCACAAATTCCTATTTCCATATATTATAATATATTTTGATTTTACTTTTTAAAAAGTATTTTATAAACTTTCTCTGAATGATTTAAATGATGTAGCACTTGTTAATTTATCTATTATTGCTTGTTGTTGTTCTACAATATTTATTAGTCCTGAAATTGCCCCCCAAGTAACAGCATTAATTGCAGGTTTATTTATTATTTCAATATCTTCTACTTCATATTGTTCTATGCTATTTGTTTCTTTATCATAATATTTCTGTGTATTAGAAGTTTGAGATGCATAATTCATTACAGGGTCTGCTTTTATATCTTGTGCAATCCATCCATATATTTTGCTTTGAGTAAATCCAGGACATTTATCTCTCAATACTTCTTTATATCTATATTGTTTTAATGGAAGTCGTTTGATTATATTGATACATTCAGTAGTATCGGCATTTACTATATCTTCTTTTATTCTTTCATCACTTGTAGTCCAAGTGGAAGCACCTTTTAAAACACCAGACGAATTCATATCAATTAAAAATGTTGAACCATAACTCCAACCAAAATTAGCTGTTCCATTGTCTTGTAGCCATGTATGAAAAGGACCGCCAGTATGTGTCGGAGGCACGAAAGTTTCAACATAATATCGTGAGCCACTTGAACCCCATCCAGTAGCAGTTGTTGTTCCATTACCTCCGCTAATTCTTAAATTAGTTTCTACTGTATTACCAGCAGATGTCGGTGGTGTGCGTGTTGATATAAGATTTGTTCCTATTGCTTGAAGGCTTCCAGTTGTAAATCTAAATTTTTCTACACCTGATGCATTATATATTCGTGTATCTGTTGCTGTTAATTTTAAAGTTTCATTACTATCACTTTCTATATATACTTCTTGTGCTGAACCACTACCATCTGCCGCAGAATTTACTGAAAATGTAATACCACTGTTATGTGTAGAAGAATTGCTTTGTATGAATATTTTTGTATCCATAGCACTCATATCACTTACAACATTTTCTATATGTAAAGCAGCAAGAGGCACAATAGCATCATCATAAGCAGCTGCTCTACCTAATGATACATAATTTCTATGTGCTGGACTTGCGATCATGAAATATTCCTCATTAGCATATAAACTAAATCTTGAATTACTTTGACTTCCTATTCCTGCTATGGCTGTTCCTGTTGATTGTGCGTATGTGCTACAATCGCTGTATATTGCAGGTGCAGCAGTAAAAGCTGTGTGAGTGTAACCATAACCGAAAGTTGAGGGGTCTTGTTCTAAATGTAATGTTCTTGATGCATCATTGTAAAAATTACCATTAATAAAACTAAATGAAAATAAACCAGTAAAAGAATTTTTAAGTGTTCCATTTAATTCAGTATTACCATTTACATTTAATTTAGCAGAATTAGCATTACTCGTAGTGCCTATTAAAACATTAGTGGCTGTTGCTAAGGGATATAGTGAGCCACTGCTTAAAGTCCATTCTGTGCTTGAACTCGGTGTTTGCCACGAACAATGACCACTACTATCTACCATTATTACTTGTCCATTAGAACCATTAGTTCCTTCAAGCTTAAATTGAAGCTTCGGAAAACCAGTTGAACCAGCAGCAACAGGATTTAATATATTAATTATATCATCGTAATCTTCCAAAGCACTACCATTCCATTTTTTTGCATTTATAGAAAAACAATCTGTTCGTGATGAACCATCAGTTTCCGTGCCTCGCAGTTCTAAATGTCCTGCCTTTAATTGTAATGTAGGGTCTAAATCAGCAATACCAGCCATTGTAGGATTTTCTAATTTAATCATTTCTGTATATGCTGCTATTGAACCTCCACCAGAAGAAACCCATTTTTTACCATTTAAAGTAAATGCTGTTGTGTTACTGCTACTACTTGTTCCAGTCGCAGTTAATACAATACTATTTGCTAATATATTAGAAACCCACGCTGGACTTCCACTTGAAATTCCTAATATTAAACCATCGCCAGACCCTATAGGTAATTTTGCTAATGTATTTGAAGCACTCGCATATATTATATCTCCTTTTGCGTAACTTGTTTGCCCTGTGCCTCCATAGTTGTATGCTATGGTATTTCCGTTCCAATTACTATTTGTGGATAAAGTTTTATTCGTCAATGTTTGTGTTTTTACAGTTAGAATTAAAGTTTCACCTGCTTCACTCGGTGCTGGAACATTCATAGTAAATCCGTCTGCTGTTTTATTTAAATCAGCAATAATAGGTGTTGTTAATGTTTTAGAGGAAAGTGTTTCTGTTCCAGTAAGAGTTGCGAGAGTTTTTGTTCCAGTTGGTAATGTTAAAGAATTAATTGTGCTTCCTAATGTTAAAACACCACTCACCTCTGCTGTTCCACTAACTATTAATTTTCTACTATTTGTATTGGTTGATGTGCCTATTAATACATTATAAGTATTGCTCGTCGGCTCTAATGATACACTACTTAAACTCCAAAAATTACCAGTATCAATTGTTTTCATATTTGCACCTGTAATATATTTAACAGTTTTTCCAGTTGAATCAGCAACTAAAAATAAATCAGTATCATTTACACTTGTTTCTTCTGTGGTGTTTTCTTTCATGCTTACATTAACTTTTACTTGTGATGTGTTAGAAGCTTGTATTAATTCAATAGCTTCTCCATTCTCAAATAATGAATTTACATAAACATTTGTTTCACATCGTGAGTTCAATATATCTCTCATTATAATTATAACTTATTTTTTTTTTTCTTTTTTTCTTTATTTTTATCTTTAATAACTTTTTTAATACTTTTCATTCTTTTATTTTTTTTTTCTAAATCTCTTTCTCGTTCTACACCATATCTAATAACTATATTTGGTTCAATCTCCATGAAAAAAGAGTTTCCAAACATAATATATATATATATAATATTTTTTTATTTTATTATTATATAAGTATATGAACAGTCAAAATATTAATACGAATGTAGCACAAATCGTAATGCCTCCGGATATGGAATTAAGAAAAATAAAAAAACCAAAGAAAAAATCATCATTAGAAAAGAAAAAGTTATTAAAAGAATTAAAAGAAATATTAAAACAATATGATGCAGTTGTAGCCATAGCAGCAGAAAAAAAAATAGAACTACCTGCTGAACTTGGATTATTACCTGATAATATAGCTGATATTAATTCAATAAAAGAATTAAAAGCATTTATTGCTACACTTAAATTAAGAATAGCACAAATAAATCAACTAATATTACAAGGAGAGCAAAAAGCAAAAACTGGAGGTTTATTTGGAGAAAATACAGGTATGAGGTTTCCATTATTACCAGCACGAATTACACCCAGTGTTATTCAGCCAAGCGTAATTCAACCAAGCATTCCTGCTAATCCTGTGCCTATCAATCCAGCATCAAGTGGAGCTGAAAAATCATTAGAAGAATTAAGACAAGAAATATTATCTAAATTATCACCAGCAGACCGAGCAAAAGCAGAAGCACAAAGAGCAGCTCGTGCAGAAACAGGAGTTCCAGCTCAACCATCAAGACAACCAGCAGGACCATCTGCATTACCTCCACCACCATTAGATACATCAGATACTTCATTATTTAGTAAAGATATAGGATATGATACTGGTGGTGGAAATAGAGTAAATATTGTTAGTCCAAAAGGATGGACTGATATATATACTCAATATCGCATGTATATTGAAAATATATTAGCTAAATTACAAAAAGTAGATAAAGGTGTTTTTGAATTACCTATAAAAGATGAACAAGAATTAAATACTGAAAGATTAAGAATATTAAATGCTTATAGTGCTTGGAGTGGTGGTTTAGTAGCATCACAAAATTTATTATTAGATAGTGATAAACTTTTACAAAAATTAAATAGTGACATGTTAAAAGAACTTGAATTAGACCCCAAAGATATAATTCAACAAATTGCAAAAGAACAAAGAATACCTTTAACAGAAATTACTGATGGTCAATCATCATTAGAAAAAGCAGCAAAAGCAGCTGGATTAACTGAACCATCAAAAGAATTTGCAAGTGATTTAAAAAAAAATAAGGCATTATTAGATTCATTTGTTGCTCGTGCTGATGAATTACAAAAAGGAAATAAATTATTAGTTACAATACAAAATCTAAACTCACAAGAAGCAAGATTAGATAGAGCTTTTAATTCATTAGCAGGACCTGATCGTGTTGCTATATTATCTGATTATAATCAATTTCAATTAGACATGAAAAATATAATAGAAAGTTTAGATGCTAAAAGACTTAATCCTAATGTAATTATTGACCCTATTACTTATAAACATAGATTACCTGCCATTGTAGTGCACGGTGGTGCTGCTGGTGGAATTGTTCCTATTAGCATGGGCAGTAAAATAAAAGGTAATAATATTATAAAAAATGATATTAATGTTGGACAAGTAACAATCAAAGCATTAGGAAGATTAGTTACATTTACAAGACCAGGAGTAGCAACACAATATAATGAAAATGTAAGAGCTGCCATAACTGATGTTTTAGCTGATACATTACTTGATACACTTTATAATGGACAACAAGTAAAAAATGCTTTACAAAATTTACCATTAACTCCTGCAAATGAAAGAAACAAGATAGCACGAGAAATAGTAAAAGAACAAATGATAGATAAAATATTAGAACCACTACCATTAATTTAAAAATAAAATTGATTTTTTATTTCATATAATATATAAATATATTTAAAAAAAAAATCTTAATATATATATATAGAATGCCACCAGCTTTATATTGTGTTAAAACAGGTGAAAAATATAAATCAAAAGACGAAATGCTTTCATTAAGAAGAGAAAATGATAATAAAAAACAAAAAGTTAGATATTGGAGGAAACAATATGGATATGATTTATCATTAGATGATTATGATAAATTCAAAGAAATTACACATGTAATTAGATATGTTTATAAACACCATGATTTTTTACTAAAATATGATCCTGAAATTCCTGAAAAATTAAATAAAGAAGATTTAGAAATTTATGTAAAAAATCATAAATTTTTCAAAAAAACTATTCCACATTTAAAATATATTAAATCATTAAAAAAAATAAATACTAATGAAAAAAAATTAGACCCTATTGTTATTACATTCTAACATTTATAAATAATTCTTTAAAATATTCATCTCTTGTTTGTATTGCTTCTTCTAATGTAATAAATGTTCCTAAATTTTTTTTTATTTTATTTTCAGCTAATTTAACTACATATCCTTTTTTACATAATTCAATATAATAAGGTAATCCATTTGATTTATTTTTTTTCATGTGTTCTTTTCTTAAATTTTGCATAGGAGTTATAACTTGTAAATTATGTAAATAATTATTTTGTCTATCATTATCAATATGGTCTATAACAACATTAGTATTTCTTTTATATCCAAGAAAACACATAGCTACTAATTGATGTATTTTTACAGTATCTAATTTATGAGTTAATACATTTCTAAGAGATACTCTTTTATATCCATCTTTATCATATCTTGGTTTTAAAAACTTTTCATTTTTTATTGAAAAAATATCACCATTTGGATATATTATATAATTAGGATATTCTGCAATAGTAAAAAATTTATTAATTAAACTATCCATTATAAATAATACTAACATTTTATTTTTTCTTATTAAACGAGATTAATCTTTTTTTTCATGATCTTCATCATCTTCATGATCATCTTCATCATCTGAATATTCAACAGGATAATCTTCTGCATCATCGACATATAATGTTTCACATATATAATTGAAATCTTCTTCAAAATCATGATCAATTTTTTCAACTTTTCCATCAACATAATATATTACTAACTGACAATATTCAAAATCATAGCTTTTTACAATAGAATTATCTTCTAAATCTAAACCATCAGGAAGTTTGAAAATCATTTTTGGTGGTTCAAAAATTGCTACAACAACTTTACGATTATTTTTTGTATTTTGTGTTTGAGAGTTCATATAATAATACTTTTTAAAAAAATCAATTTTAGATTTTCATTTACATTAAATTTTATGATTTGAAAAAATGTTTTTTCCAAAAAAAAATAAAAAAAAAATAATACTATTATATGGATACAATTAATGAAAAAATAAACATGTTAAAAAATTTTATTAAAGAATTATTCAATATAATAAAATATAGTCGTAATAATAATGATTTGCATTTATTAAAATTAACCTATGGTGCTATTTATATTAAATGTAAAGAATTAGATGTATTTATAAATTAAATAAGTTTATATATAATATCTCTTATTTCAATTCTTCTGAAATAATAATCTTCTACTTTCACACCTTTACCGAACCACTCACATTCATTAGACCATTCTGTTTTAATATTATTTTCATTAAGGTCTTCTACTATTAAAGGACAATGAAAATTAAACATATCATAAATTATTTTTTTTAGTTTATTATATCCTCTTCCATTTTTTTTGTCGTTAGTAGTCTTAATTTTAATAGTATCGCCACCATAATTAAACCCTTTGACTTTATTATTACTAACACTTACATTTTCTAATAAATCATATTTAATTCTATTAATAAGTGTTTCATATTTTTCTGTTCTTTTTGCATATTTATCTACAATATCTAAATGTTTTTTAATATATAGTTTAATTCTTCTTCCTACTGTATAATCTTCAAAATATTTATATCTATAATTAGGGTCAGGTAATTCATCTGCTTTTAATTGTGTTTCATATACTTCATCTAATCTATGTTGAGTTGCACCAATTAAAAATAATACATTTACATTTCCGTATGTTTCATTATATAATTCATTTAATAAATAACTGATAATATGTAATATATTTTCTTGAAACATTAAATCTCTTAATTCATAATAACATGTTAAACTATCTCTTTCTCTTTTATTTACACTGTCTTCAACAATTTTTTTTCTAATAATATCGTTTATATCATAATTAAAAGGTAAATATTTAATAGTAATAGGTTTATGTCTATCACTAACTAATTTATTATAATTTTTTTGAATATTAAGAATATCTTTTAATTTATTATCTAAATTATCTAATTTATCATAATCATAATTTTCAATTCTTTCATATCTTTTTAGTTTTTGAAATAGTTCTTTATTAGATGCTTCTAACTTATTAATAGCCATATTATTAATATTAATATTTTCCTTTATTTCTGCTATTGCACTCATAGTGTTATTATTTTTATTATTTTCAAAATCAATTTTATTTTTTTTATTTTTTATTTCATTAAAATTATTATTTATCATTTTTCTTATTATATATATTAAGAAATATCTTTCTATATGCTTTATATATATAAGAGATATAAGAGATATAATATAATAATACTTTTTAAAAATCATGTTTTTTAAAAAGATTAGTGTAATATAAGAAAAAAACCACCAAAATAATTTCATCAAATTATGGTGGTTTTTTATTTTGTTTGCATTTTCATTTTATTTTACACTGCATAAATAGAATAAAAAAAAAGACTAAATAAATAAATAACTTTAAATATTAAAACCACCAAAAAACCACCAGATGTTAAAAAACCACCAAGAACGCTAAATTTATAAAAGTATTCTATGAGGGCGATTATAAAATAGTTTTGTAAAAAATGAGTTTTCGGTGGTTTTTGGTGGTTTGGTGGTTTTTTTGGTGGTTTTTTATGATTTTAAGAAAATAGTTCTTTTCTGCGTTGTTTAAGATAGGCTTGTTTTTCTTCTTCTGTTATTACTGGTCGTTTAGCTTTCCTTTCTTCTTTTACTTGCTGTATAGGCTTACTTACTACATTAATTATAGTATCTGATATTTCTTCTTTTATGTCTTCCATTTTAGTTTTTTCTTTTTGTTCTTTTAATTTTAATTTATCTTCTCTTCTTTTCTTATTCATTTCTACTAATTTTTTAGATGCTGCAATTTGAGCTGGTGTTCTTACTGCTTTTGTATTAGCACTTCTTTTATCAGCTGTTCCATTCTTTTTTCTTACTAATTTTCTGCCTAATAATTCTTCTTGTTTTTGCACTTCTAATTCATTTTCATGTTTTTTAATATCTTTTTTAGTTAATTTTGGAGGATTAGTTACTTGTTTATAGCCACCACTATCATCAGGTATCATGTAAATAACTTTTTCTTTTTTGATTATTTCTTTTGTATGAGTTTTTGGTTTAGTAGCTTTTACTGGTTTTCCTTCTTCTTTATCCAGTTTTCGTTGTTCTGCTCTTTTCTTATTATTTTCTACTAATTTCTGTATTGCAGCTTTCTTGGCTTCACTCATAGGTTTCTTTTCTTTTTTCTTTTTAATTAGTTCTTCTATATTATTTTCAGATTCTTCTATTTCTACATGTTTTTTTACTTTCGGTTTTTTATCCGTTTTAACTACTGGCACTTTTTTTGTATGTGTTTTTCTTTCAACTCCTTTAATTTCTACTTCCTCAAATGTTTCCTCATTTAGATACTCATTCATGTCCTCCGTATTAATACTTTCATCATCACTCATTACTATATATTTTAAACATAGAAAATAATATTATAATTACAACAAAATTTATTTTTAATTAAACAAAAAAAAATTATTAAATACTTTTATTATATTTAATTATTAAATTGTAAAAGTATTATAATGTATAATTATCTTTCAACATCACTATCACTATCTATATGACATTCTAATTTATTTTCTATAAATGATTTAGGTAAATTATCAATATGTTCTTTTTTTTCTTCATAAGGAGTTAATTGTAGCCCCTTAAAAATTCCTTTTCCAAATCCTTTTTTTGCAGTATCTTTTCTATATCTATCTTTATATCCTAACTGCTTCATAATATCCAGTAAAGTTTTACTATCTAATTTTAAGCCTTTATCCACTTTATACCTATCAATAATTTCCATTTTAGCTAAATGTATTTTACATTGAGGGTCTCCTTTAATAACAATTGAACTATCAAGCCAATCTTTAACTTCATCATTTACAGATTTCATTAATTCTTTTTCTTCTTTAAATTCTTGTGGCATTTTAGGTAATGGTTCATTTATACATTTTTTAGAATATTCTAAAATTAAATGAATTAAACCATGTTTTTTTTCAATCATTTTTTTACAAAAATCAGGATCAGCAATAAATTTTTTATTTATAATATCATCTTCTTTTAAATTATATTTATCATTTACATCAAATTCACTATCAAATTGTATATGTTCATATCTTCTATAAACGCCCTGATCCATATTATCAAAATCAGGCATATGATTAGTTAGTAAAAATGCAGTAGCTTGAATTTTAAATTCTTCACTTGTTCCATATAGCACCTCATTGTCTTCTGTTAAACCATCACTTATTTTTTTCATAATATCAGCACTAATCTTTTTCTTCTTTTTCATTTCATTTAAATAAATTAATCTATGACTTTTTAGCTTAACCATTAGCTTATGTCTTTTAGAATAATCTTCCTCTAATAGCTGACTATTAACATTTGCTACATAAGAATTAAATATTTTTCCTAATGTTTCAAATATTGAACTTTTACCATTTCCAGCTAATTGACCTACACAAAAATAAAATGCTTGATGTTTATCACTATCACCAGTAAATGCATAAGCTAAATGTTTCATAAAATATTCAAAATGTTTATCATTATTATTTAATATTTTTTTCCATTCCGTTCTGAAAAATTCTATATCTTTTTTATCTACATGTTCTTTTGGTATATAATCATAATCTATTGTTTTAGTTAGATAATCACTACCATATATGCCTGTTCTAAAAATCTCTGTTTTCATATCAACAATTCCATTTTTAAAAGCCATATAAAATATGTTACTATCTAATTTATTTTCAAAACCATCATCTCTTAATAATGCTTCTAAATTAGATTTAAATTGACTACACCAACTCGCCTTATCAATTATTATAAAAGATTTTAAATTTTGTTCTGCTTTTTCTCTTAATTCTTTTATTTTACCTTCATCTTTTTCATCTTCATGTTTTTCTTCTTCAATATTTATTAAATTATTTAAATATTTTCTATAATTATTTAATCCTATTTTTAATATTTTAGTATAATAATACAAAGGATTTTTAATAACACTCCATAATTTCGTATCAGTATTTAATACAAACCATTTATCATTGCAAAATCTAATAGTATGTTTTAAATATTTACATGTTTTTAATGCTGTTTCTGATGTTGTGGCTATATCTTCATTTTTTAGTAAAAATTTACCATATAAATAATCATTTATTTTTTTATCAATATTTTTAAAATTAGTAATTCCTAATTTAAATTTTGTTTCTAATGGTTTAATAGTCCATTCTACTTCATATTCCTTTGTTAATTCATTTAATCTTTGTAAATTTAATTCTTTTCTACTAACAAATCCATCAAATTTAATGCAATTAATATCATCAATATATTCATTAACAGCCATACTAACAATTTTATTCTCAAAATAATAATATAGCTCACAATATTTAGAACTTATAGGATTTAATTTTGTTTCATAATCTTTTTCAGGTAAAACATGTTTATATATTTCTAATAATTTAATTTTATTTTTAAATTCTTCATTAATATATTCATCAATTTGTTTTATTCCACATGGTTTAGGATTATCAACATTTGATAATTTATTAACTAATAATTTTATTTCTTCTTTTGTTTTTCCATAATTTCTTATAATATAATCTCTATTATCTATATAATCTACGATTTTATGATAAGGTAAATTATTTTTTTTACTTAAATATTTTGATATACTTGGTCTTGCCGTTGTAATATCATAATCATAACAATGATCAGGACACAGAAAATTAGATATGTCACATTGTAATTTTTGTAATGAATTATTTGAATATATACGATTGCAATTGCTATTTAAATATGTTTTTTCATTAATAGATTTGCCCTCAAATACATAGTTACTCAATATATTATTTGTTTCGGTATAATATTTTGTATCTTGATTAGATTTAAAATACTGTGTTATTTCATTACTTGGTAATGAGTATAAATAAAACAAATTGTCTAAATTGATATGTTCTTTAATTGTAATTTTATGTTCCATATAAATATCATCAACATTTTTTTTTTGCATGTCTATATTATTATTATAAGAAATTTTTTTTAAATACATTTATATATTATATTAAATTAATATCAATTTTAATTTTGATTATATATAAATTAATTAAGATATTTGGTCTATTAATTGGTCTAATATTAGTCTATCTGCTTTATGTTTTATTTCTGATTTATTTGTAAATGGATGAGTATCATTAAGTTCATTTTCATCTAATTCATTTACTGTTGCTCCTAATTGTGTTAATGCTATTGGTCTGTTTAATGCAAATCTTTGATTAGGTATATTATTTAATTGATTTTGATTATTAGAATTAATTGTTCTTTTTTCAAATCTATATCTTGGATATATTTCAAATAAAATACTAAATTCAAAATTAACATTTTGTAATTGTAATAAATTATTATTTTGGTCAGTTAATTCAAATGTTATTAAATCTATTACATTAGATTGACTAACACTTACTTGTCTAAAATCTTGTTGGTTCATGTAAATAATTCCATTACTATTTACATCTACTGATATTTTTTGTAATGTTGTAGAATTTCCAGCTCTTGTAGATAATACATTTGCTTGACCCATACTTGATTTAATTAATATACTATGCACTGTTGCTAAATTACAAACAAAATCACTCTGCAATGTGCTTCCAGCAGTAATGGTTCTATCTGTTGTTGTTTCATCAAATCCTATTACTTTATTTATTAAAGATCCTGATAAATCAATAGTATGACTACTTCCAGTAATATTTTTAAAACTTAATTTATTTTTTTGTATATCATATGTAGTTGTAAATATTGCACTAAAACTTGTATCAGCATTAAAAAAATCTCTTAATTCATAAACACTATAATCTTGTGATGTAATTGTTAATGTATTACTTGTATCATATACTAATGTATTATTTTTTAATTCAGCACTTATATTATAAAAACTATATGGAATTTCTACACTCATAATAGATATATGAGCTTCTTGATTTTTTGTTATATTAATAGGATTAATTAAATTAATTGAAAGATGTGTATTATAATCTGCTGTTAATTGGTCGGCATCCTTACTTCTTATATGTAACACTACACTTGATAATGGTTGTATTATATTGTTATTCATATTAATATAATATATTTTTTTTAAAAAACATGTTTTTTATTTAAAATAATTTATCTATTCCATATTTAGCCAAAGCTGCTATTCCACCAATACCTCCACCAATAACTCCACCAGCCACAGCTCCTAATGGTCCTGCTAATAAACCTAAACCAGCACCGATAGTAGCACCTGTGCCTGCACCTGCACCTAATTGAGCTTCTAAATCAGTAGCACTTGTAGAGCTTCTAATTCTTCTTTTTAAATCACCATATTCTTTTGTTCCAACATAAGTAGCTGCCCCTAATCCAGCACCGAGTAATCCAGCACCAGCTGATGCTAATCCAAATGTTTCTAAATCAGCAGGAGCAGCGGCTTCTGCCCCAGCAATTCCACCAGCCGAAGCAGCTGCTAATAAACCACCAGCAGTTAATCCAGCGGCTAAACCACCAGCTCCACCAGCACCAGTTTCAGCTGTAAAATCAGATGCTCCAAGACTTTTTAATCCTTTGTATGCTTCCATTCCAGCAATATTGCCTACTGCACCAGCCGCAACGGCAGGAGCTAATATTAAACCACCACTTGCTCCAATTGCCCCTGCTGTTCCGGATAATGCTAATGCTGCACTTTCACTTACTCCTCCACTAAGAGCACCAGTAATTCCAGTTTTTAATGTAGGGTCTAAATCAGGATCAATAGTATCTAATACTTTATCAGCTGTATATGCTGCACCAAATCCTACTCCTAAATTAATAGCACTCATTCCTCCGAGTAAATCACCAGTTAAACTTCTTTTATTTCCAGCATTATCTTCAATTGAAATAGCATCATCAACTCTTTTAATTCCATCATGGACATCTTGTTCATAGTCTTTAACTATTCTATGTCTTTCTTCTTTTGTGTCTTCACTAATTAAATCAGCTATTTCATCATCATCTAAATTAAATTTATATTTATCACCTTCCGCAGTTTTATTAGCATTTAAATGTGCTATTTCATCATCAGTAAATTTACCTCCAATTTTTCTCCATATTGATGCTACTTTTGAATTTCCAGTTATGTTACTACTTAATTTTCCATCAGCTCCTACATCATTTGGTTTAACTTCTTTAACCCAGTCTTTGAATGATGGTTCTCTTTCTGCTTGTCTTTGTATTTTTCTCTGATTTCTTAATCTCATTAATTTATCTTTTAATTGTTCTATTATTTCATCTTCATCTTCTCCTACAATTGTTTCTTTCATTCCTGATCTTGATTTAGAACTTCTTTTTCGTAATCTTTCTTCATATTCTTTTTGTGTTTTTATTAATTGTTTATCTATTGTTTCAACTTCTTCTGTTGCTTCTTTTTTTGGTTCTGCTGCTGGTTTCTTTTGAGATACTTGTGGTTTTTTCTCTTCAAGTTTTAATTCTTCTCTAACTAAACTTCTCATTTCTTCCTCTTCTATTACTCTTCCTAATCCTTCATCACTCATTTTTGCACCACTTTTTCTTAATAATTCATCAATAGCATCAAGTTTTTTTAATCTTTTATCAAGAGTTTCAGGTAATCCACGACCACTACCTCTTATTCCACCATCAGAAACACCAGTTTGTTCAGCAGTAAATTCTTTAAAAAAACTATCTAAATCTGTTCCTTCTTGTTCTGCTTCTCTAATCATTCTATCTGCTGGTGCTTCAGGAGCTGGTAGAGCTAACATTTGCTCTCCTACTTTATAATTTGTTTCATCATTAACATTATGTCCTAATAATCCGCTCTCTTGTCTTGCTTTGGCTCGTGCATTATAAGGGTCTTTACTTTCTAAAATTCTGCCTTGATTTTGTTGAAATGATAATGCCCTATGTATATTTTCTGCTTCTGCATGTTTTGCTACTGGTTCATGTATATTTTCTTTAATTAAATTTTCTATTAATTCAGGATCATCTTCTTTTGCTCTTGGTGCTTTTTCTGTAAAATTTTTTAATCTATGTGATTCAAACATATCACCTACATTATCTTTTGTAGGTCTAATAACATTTAAATCAATATTTTTTAAATCATATCTAAAACCTAAACCCATAGAAGATAAATCTTCTGTGGTTCTCCATACAGTATGTTTTGCTGTTGTTTCTCCTGCTCGTGATAAATTTTTAGCAACAAAAGGATTAAATACAGTTGTATCAATTCCTTCGGCATCTCCGATAGTCATTCCAATACCCCCTCCTCTTGAAAATCCGATTATTTCATTTGCTTTTCTTCCATAAACCCTTTCTACCTCTTTTACTTTTGCTCTTGCTTCTCCAAAAGCATCTTTTTCACCACCAAAAATTGTTTTCTCTTGTCCTATAACCATTTTAGCGTTACTTATCCAGTCTTGTGCATTATTAGCTTTGCTTCCTCTAAAAGCCACTTTTACATCGGTAGGGTCTAATCTATTTTCTAAAACTAATGCTTCACCTGTTGAATTTACACGATTACTCACTCTATAATCTACTCCTTCATTTTCTAAATATTCATTAACAGAATTAATATCACCATTATTACTATCAAATAAACCTGATGCCTTTGCCATAACTGCTTTTTGTCTAATAGCTTCTGGAATTTCACTTCTATTAGGTCTAATTCTATTTATTAAGGATACATTAACAGCTTCTCTTATTTGTTCTTTTCGTGCTGTTTCTTGTGTATTTTTTGTAGCATCATCTATTTTTTTTTCTAAATCTTTTTTATCTTTTTTGGAAATCACATTTCCTTCATTAGCAAGTAAATTTAATAAAAATCTAATTTCATTAATTTTAGGTATTAATCTTGCTCTTTGTTCTTGTCTTAATCCTGATTGAATATTACTTAATTTTACTTGTTCTTGTCTTATAAATTCTTTTAAGTCCTTATCCATATAATATATGTAATAAAAAAAAATTAAATGTTTTGATTACACTATTCTTTTTAAAAAACATGTTTTTTAAAAAATATTATTAATGTTTATGCTCATCTTCATAAAAAGATAATTGTAATGTTACTTGAAAAGGCACTACTTCGGCAGTATAATTATCTGCTGGTATTAAATCTCTGTCATTTGCAGGATCATAAGTCATTCTTTCTACCTCTATTACTGGTGGTAATGCAGTGCATGTAAATTCCATCGCAGCCACACTATCTAATGCTACAACTCGTGTAGTATCTGCTGAAACAATAGCAGTGCCTAAAATATTAGGTAATCCATTTGTTTCTGTATTAAAACCTAACATTTGAATATTACTTCTCATTACTATTAAATTTTCTCCATTTGCTAAAATTCTTGCATCTGCTCCATTTTGTAATGCAATAGAAGAAGAAACAACTTGAATATTACATTTTCCTTTTGACCTTAACCAATTAGGAACTTCAAATTGTGCAGAATTTTTAGCAGTATTTAGTGTAATAACCTCTGATGCGAGTGATGTGTTAGTAATTCTAATTATGTAATTATCTTTCATTATAATTATATAATAGAAAAAAAATTAAACTTTAAATTAATGTATATTTAGTTGTTGTTTTTTTTATATCTTCAAAATCTATATTCCATTCTTCAATTTCATTCCATGAAAAAATACCTTCTTCATGTTTATGATGAAACTTTAATATTTTATAAAATAAATCATTAATATCTTTTTCTTTAACATGATTAGTTAATAATTTTACTTTTACTTTTTTCATTATTGCATTATTTTTTACAATTGAAAATAAAAATAAATTATTAATTCTTTCAGGATCTATTTTAATAAATTCTTCGTAATTTATATTTAGTAATGCTGATTTAAATTTTTTAATATCTTTACTTAAAACATCAATAATTGTAGTATCAATGTAAATATCCATATATATAATTATTTTTTATTTTTTAAATCATCATTCTTTTCTAAAATACTATACATTTAGGGCAACATTGTTTATATTCATCTAAATCATAAGAATAATAAAATACATCTCGTCGCATAAAACCATAACAATTATATTTATTATAGAATTTCCGTTTTACTTCATCATAACACCATTCTTTAAGTGCTTCACGAAAATATTGTTCCATCTCTTGCGACATTATTAAATTATAAATAAATAAAATCAATTTTAAAAAATATTTTTTATTTTTTATTTTTTAAATCATCATTCTTTTCTTCTTCTATGTGTGCTTTAATTATTTTATCATCTTCTTCTTTATCTTCTTTATCTTCATCTTCAAAAACTACTTTATTAAATCTTACATAATATCTATCTTTTGTTCCTTCATAATTTTTAATATAAAGAAAACTATATTTATCTTTCCATGCTAATTTTAATAATTCATCTTGTTGTTGTGGTGATAAATCAGTCATTAGCTCATTTTTAATAGAATCAAGTTCTTTTTTTGATTCTGTGCGGAACAGTATAATATCGGACATATTAACCCTCGTTATTAAATCAGCTGCATTGTATTTTTGCGACATTACTATAATAGAAAGTCCTGCTTGGTGGTCTTCATTAGGATTTTGAGTTAAATGCCTTCTGTTGAGTATAACAGAATGAAACTTGTTATTATTCTTGATTTGCTTAATGCTGTCGTCTATGACTATAAGATTATTAAGGTTTTCATTTTCTTTTTCTTCATTAATGATTTCTTCTATAACTTCATTTGTATATTTTGCATGTATTTTTGATTCATTTACTTTTAATTTTTCTAATGGTAAAGTATCTTTTGATGGAGATATAATAAATATTTTATCAAAATATCTGTAATAAAATCTTGGTGTATCAGGTTTCTTTTTCGTAGGATGGCTTAAAAGCATACTTAATAATAATGTAGTTTTTCCACTACTACTAAATCCTACTATATACATAGCAAAACTTTTCTTCGGTAAGGGGTCTGCAACTTTATAAGGTAAATCAGATAAATCATCTACTTTTTGTTTAATCACAGGAACATGAGTTAATACTTTATTATTTAATACTTTCATTATATTATTATATTTTATTTTTTATATTAATAAAAAAATATAAATTAAGAAAAAAAAAAATTACGATTTAAATTTTTTAATGAAAATTTTGTAAAATAAAAATCTAATTACATAATATACAATGCAAAGTATTACAAAAGAGAATTTACCTAAATCAATGAGATATGGATTAACTGGAGCAACTGCCGTCGCTGCTTCTTCGATGATGGCTCGTTGGTCGTCAGTTAATGGTAATAGTTTTAGCCCTACTGGTGCTAATGAAGTCCGCATCAGAGTGAAAGCAAATGGCTTTTTAAGCACCAAACATCATTATTTACAATTTACGGTTACAGGAGGGGGTAATAATGCTACTATTGATACTCACGCTGGTTCATTCTTTGATAGAGTAACCATTGAGGCAAATGGTGCTATTATAGAACAAATAAATAGTTATGGTTTATATAATTCTATTAGATGTAATTACAATCGTTCTATGGACGATATTAATAAAGATAATTGCGAGGGAGGGGGTGCGAGATTATCCACAATTCAATCAGTAGGAGCATTTCCTGAGGCAGCTGGTAATTCTACTGCACAAATTAAAACTGCCTCTGATGCTTTCATTGCGGCAACTAACAATTTAACTCTTGAAACTGGTGTTGGTTCTGCTGGTCGTCCTATTAATGTTGCTGATGCTAAAATATTCCAAATCCAATTACAGAGTGGTTTATTAAAAAATCATTTTGAAAAAGCCCTTCCAGATGGTTTAACTGAATTAGAATTAGTATTAAGACTTGCTAATAATAAACAAGCCTTCGTTGGAACAACAGGTGAAAATCCTACATTTAGCATAAGTGAGGTGTCTTTGAATGCTCCTGTTTATCAAATACAAGATGCTGGTATAATGGCTGAATACCGTGCTGCTATTGCCGAAGAAGGAGTTATGATTAGTGGCGACACTGCAAAAACATACATTAATAATGTTGTAGCTGGTGCTGGTGTAAAAACTTTACAAATTAACGATAGGTCTTTAAGTTGTAAAGCACTTGTTACTGCTATTCGTAAATCAGGAGCTAATACGACTAATCAATTATATGCTAATGGAGCATACGGTTTTACTGCGACTGCTGGTGCAACTCAGCTGGAAAGTTTCAAATACATCATTGGAGGTGTGAATTATCCGAGCAATGATGTGAAGTTAAACCTTACAACCGTAGCTACAAATGTCGGTCGCGCCCACGAAGAGACATTAAAAGCTCTTGCCAGACATGGTGATGCTTATGCTAATTCATTAGTTACACACGACCAGTTATTATCTGCCTTTGATGATATATACGCAGCACCACCAGCCACTAATAGCATACAAGTTCCTCGTGGTTTAGTTTCTGTGGATTTGAAAAAATTCAGTGATGATGGATTACGAATGGTTGGTATGAATACCTCTCAAAATTCATCTCCTAATGTATTAGAATTAAACATTACAACCACATTTGGTATTGATGCTGATTGCACTACATTTTCTATATGTGAGGCATTCTATCAAATGGACGGTCTTGGTGGATTAACTGTGGTAATGTAAATAAAATATTATATATAAATATAAATGAGTAACAAATTTTTAGATAAAGATATTTATAATCGTGCTAAAAAATTAGCAGATGAAAAGTATAAAAAACATAGTGCTTATAAATCAATGTATATGGTAGAACAATATGAAAAACTTGGAGGTAGAATAGATAATAAATTAAAAAAGAGATCAGGCACTGCTACATGGAATAAGGAAAAATGGAAAAATTTAACTCCTATTGCTATGGAATTAGAGACCGACATCAAAAAATTAACTGCATGTGGTAAAAAATACTCAAAGCAAAAAATAAAAATGCATTAAAAATTAAAAAACAAAATAAAAGAATAAATTGGAATGAATTATAATATAATACTTTTTAAAAAACATGTTTTTAAATTAAAATTTATTTTTTTTTATTATTTATTTGTTTAAATATTTTCTCACATAATTCTTTTGGAATTTGATATACTTTATCTTTTGGTGAGTTTCCTCCACCACAATATTTTTTATATGGAACATGATTATGGGTTTTATCACATCTCTTTAATTTTAAATCAAAATTATTTATAAATACAGTAGGTTTTTGAATAGGATAATTATACATGCAATAATCAACTATTTCATAAGGATAGTTTAATATATTTCTATTTATTATATTATTAAATTTAGTATGATAAGGATTTTCAATTGTAAAAGTATTATCTTCAAAATAATTAATTATTTCATTCACCTTATACAATAGTTTATCACTTTCATTTAATTTTTCTACATGCAGTTCTTTTGTAAATAAATATTTATCATCTCCTCTTCCTTTAAGTCTTCCATACCATGTTTGTTGGTTTTGGCTCATGTATCTACAATCAGGACTAAAATGAATATGATTAAAATAATGTTTATCAAATTTTTTATAATCAAAGTCTAATATATTAATGCATTCAGTAGGTTTATATTTAGCATCTATATCAACTGTATAAGTTTGCCATCCATTCTTTTCAAAAACATTTGAAATACTTTTAGTTCCACAGAATATTTCAAGTAATTTCTTCATATATAATATAAAATATAAAAAAAATATAAAAAAAATATATAATTATAACTATAATATAATGGATATATGATTAATTAACCATTATAATTTAAATTATATTGTGCTTTAAGGGTGTTTTACGGTATAATATAGGTATAATTACATATTTTTTTATTATTATATATATATAATGAAACGATTACTTGAAATATTTAGCGGAACTAAAAGTATGTCTAATGTTTTTGAAAAGCATGGATGGCACACATACACAGTTGATATAGATTGTAAATATGAGCCTACTGAATGTGTTAATATATTAGATTTTAATTATACTAAATTTGATAAACAATACTTTAATCATCTTCATTTTAGTCCTGATTGCACATATATGAGCCAACTACAACAATTATGGTATAATAAATATAAAGGTAGGGGTAATAATAAATATTTATTTACAGAAGAAATACATAAAGAAAAATTAAAAGAAAGTGATTTACTTTTACATAAAATAAAAGAGATAATTAATTATTTTCAAAATTCTACTTTTACAATTGAAAATCCATTTCATACTAAATTTAATAGTATAATAAATAGAAATATATTAAATTATCCTTATGAAATAGTTGATTATTGCATGTATAATTATCCTATAAGAAAAAAATCAGTTTTTATAAATAATTTTGATTTAAAATTAAAAAGATGTGATAAGTTACATAAACATACTAAATTTAGATATTTTAATGTAGAAGGTGTTGAAAGAATTCATGTAAGATATACAATACCACAAGAATTATGTGAGGAAATATTTAATCAAATAAATAAATAAAATTATTTTTCTCCATTGTGTAAATTATATGACTTTAATAAAATATCTAAACTTGTGCCTCTATCTTTACTCATCTGCTCTAATTTATCAAAAGATTTATTATTTAATAAATCCTTTATCACAATCTTCACTAATTTATTTTGTCCTAACTTATCAATTGTTAAATTTAATATTTTATCATTGAAGGTGCTGGTGTTTTTAATTTTATCTCCATTTTTCATAGGTAATATATAATCACCATCACTTAACTTTAATTTTTTCATTTCATTTACAAATTTTTCATTAGATATTTTAATTTCTTTTGTTCCATATTTCTCCTCTGTCTTATAATCATTAATATCTAAAATTGCATTCTTTCCTTTTATCATTATATAATTTTCAGTTTTATTATCAGGTAATGATTTAACAAACTTTAAATTTATATCTTTATTTCTTAATGCATGATTAATCATTAAATAATTTAATATAAATCTTATTCCATTTAAATTATCTAATTGCTCCATAATGTAATCTACTTTTGGTAATGTGTCATCTAAACTATCTAAATTTTTTTTTCTTGCTTCAATTATTTCATCTCTTAAACTATTTCTAAATTTAATTAGTTTATCTGTTTCTTCTTCATTATGTCTTCTTACTAATATAATCATGTTTAAATATAATTGCAAAGTATTAGGATTATCATAAAGTTCTTTTAATTTTTTTATTATAGTTGGTTGTGTAGATAATAAATTAAAAGGCAAATTTGTTCCTATATTTTTATATGTTTTAATTGTTCCTTCACTAACTTTTTTTTCTGATTTTATTTTTTCAATATATTCATCAATTAAACTAACATTTGTTTTTTTCTTTGGCATATAATATTTAAATATATTTTATTTTAAAAAAAAAATATTATATTAATTATAATGGAAGGATTACATGAAAATGAAAATTTACATGAAAATGAAATAGATGATTCTTATATTTTAAAAGAAGATAAATTAGCATTAATAAGATGTATTAAAAAAATATATGAAAATACTATGTCATGGGCAGATGATATTTTAATGAGAGTAATAGTAAAACAACATTATAATAATGTAATAAAAAATATGAATAAAGAAGATTATTTAAAAGAGATACAAGATACTAATATAAATAATTTATTATCTTATATTGATTAAAACACCATTTTTATAAAAACCACCAAGAACGCTAAAATTTAAAAAGTGTTCTATATAGAGCCTATAAAAAATAATTTATAAAAAATTGCATTCTTGGTGGTTTGGAGTTTTTATAAAATTAAAAT
>Ga0181420_1000210_pt1 | contig 23514 bp, 19 predicted proteins | sample 43SPOviralmetaG_FD_130145 | JGI IMG/M metagenome (GOLD analysis project Ga0181420, IMG submission 130145) | Marine viral communities from the oligotrophic San Pedro Time Series (SPOT) site, San Pedro Channel, CA, USA - 43 SPOT_SRF_2013-05-22 | ecosystem: Environmental > Aquatic > Marine > Strait... | reverse complement strand
TGCAAATTTTGATGATAATTCATGTATCCCTGTAGTAGTTGGTTGTATGGATGATGTAGCTTGGAATTATAATGAAAATGCAAACGTAGGAGATGACTCATGTTTATATTTTGGCTGTACTAATTCTGAAGCAATAAATTATAATTATATAGCTAATGTAGATAATGGATCTTGTTTATATCCAGGATGTACTGATAGTTCAGCTTTAAACTTTAATTCAGAAGCAAATACAGATGATGGTAGTTGTATATTACCTATCTATGGTTGTACTGACTTAACAGCATTTAATTATGACTCATCTGCAAACACAGATAATGATTCATGTATACCAGTGATAGAAGGTTGTACAAATATATTCGCTTTTAACTATGATGCATTTGCAAATACAGACGATAATTCATGTATATTAACTGTTTATGGTTGTACTGACCCAACAGCATTAAATTATGATTCAGAAGCAAATGTAGATAACGATTCATGTATAGAAATAGTTGAAGGATGTACAGATTCAGCGGCAATCAACTATAATGAATTAGCAAATGTAGATGATTTTTCATGTATAGATTACATTTATGGTTGTACAGATTCAACAGCATTTAATTATAACGAATTAGCAAACACAGATAATGATTCATGTATACCTGTAATTTATGGATGTACTGATGCATCAGCCTTCAACTATAATTCAGAAGCAAATACAGAAGATTTTAGCTGTATTGAAATAATTTATGGATGTACTGATATTAATGCATTTAATTATGATTCATTAGCAAATACAGATAATGGAACTTGTATTGACATACTAACAGGATGTACTGATGTTAATGCTTATAATTACGATGGAAATGTCAATACAGATGATGGAAGTTGTGAATATGATGCTGGATGTAGTGGTGGACCTGGAGTTCCATATTGGTTACCTAACGAATGTTTTGAGTGGGTAATATCAATTGACACTGAATGTTGTACAGGTAATTGGAATTCATATTGTATTGAGTTATATAATTATTGTGATTTAGGATGGCCTGTTGATTTAGAAGAAATAAATGGTGAGTTATTAATATATCCTAACCCAATAATTAACATATTAAATATAAATCAAGAAGTTGATATAAAATTATATGATATGATAGGAAATTTAGTTATTTCTAAAGAAAAAACAACACAAATAGATATGACTAAATTACCAAGGGGTATTTATAATTTAAATATAAATCATAATAATAAAATAATAAATAATAAAATCATAAAACAATAACGCCTTTTAAAATAAATTTATATTTATTGGGGAATAACATACTTAAATAATGGCAAATAATAAATTTTACGGATATAATCCAAAAAAAGAAGAAACAGTTCCTAATGAGGGAATACCTGGATCTGGTAATCGTTTAGATAGAGTAAATCCATATGAATTTAGGAAAGGTATGGATTATGAACTAACTGCTTTGGGATGTATGAGATTACAAGAATCTACTCCTGAAGAAAGAGAAAAATCTACAGAAAGTGTTTTAAAAAATTTAGATCATCATCCTGCATATTACTCAGGATTAATGCAGTTTGAAGCAGGAATGGATCATGGAAGTAAAATTGAAGGTAAAAATTTTAAAGCTTGGCTTAAAGACCATTATGATATGAATAAAATGAAAGAAGTTAAAAATGCATTTAAAAATGATAAAATGACTGAACCAAAAATTAAAAGTCAAGAAGTATCTACAAAAGCTGACATAAAAATGAAAGCACTTAAGGAATCAATTAAAAATGAAATAAAACAAGTTCTTAAAGAACAAGAAGAAAAAGATTTTGATGCCGATGAAGAAAAAGCAGATAAAGCTGCTACAAAAGGAGCTAAAAAAGCTAAAGGTAATAGATTTGATTTAGAAAAAGATGCTATTAATGATTTATTATACAGAGGTAAAAAAGGTAAAGAAAGTGAATTTACTAAAGACGAACCAGCTCCTGAAAGTCTTTTAGCTAAAAAAGATGAATTACTTAATACTTATAAAACTAAATTTAAAGGCAAAGAAGGAGGAGCAGACGAATATAATGAGTTACTAAAAACAGCAAATGCAAAATTTGAAAAAACATTAGAAAAACATGTAAAAATGTTTGGTGAAGATGGAAAAGGTAATAGTGTTGTTATTGGGGATGTATTTGGATCAACTTTACCTGAAACTATTAAAGCATTAGGTGTTAGACTTAAAGCTATTGAAAAAGAAGAAGAAGAAGAAGTTATAAAAACTAATGAAATGCGATATGAAATAGCTAAAACTGATATGACTCGTGAACAACATATTAAACTTCTTGAAATTATAAAAGAAAAAGGTATTTCTTTAAGAGAAGGAGCTATGGGTGTTAAAACATATTACGAAATAGCAAAGGCAGCATATTTAGAAGGCCTTTCAAATGGATTAAAATTATAATAAATAAAAATAAATAGTTATGAATTGGATAAATAGTTGGAGAGAAGGTAATAAAAAAAATATTATCAACTTTACATTAAGATTTGGAGTATTAACTCTATTTGAACTTAAGTGGAATCCCGGAATTAAGTTTAGATTACTAATATTAAATTTTGGGATTGAATTATAAGACTAATAATAACTTAAAAGAAATTTAAAATGAATTTAAAAGAATTAAAATCACTTGTTGCTGAGGAATACAATAAATTTGTAGCAGAACAAGAAGATGAAAAAAAAGATGATGCACCTAAAGATGATAAACCCAAAGATGATAAACCCAAAGCTGCTAAGAAACCTAAAGTAGATGTAGGTGGTGGTGATTTAGATATGGGTGAAGAAAATCCAGAAGAAACTTTAAAAGCAATTTATGATATGTTAAAAGATTTCTTTGAAGGAGATGATGACAACAAAAAAGATGATGCTCCTAAAATGGATGCTCCTGATATGCCTGAAATGCCAGCTGCTCCAGCAGGTAACATGATGGAAATGGATGGAAAAATGGTAGCACTTCAAGAAAGGTTTCAAAAACTTGCAAATATCATAAAATAACATTATGACTCTCGATGAGTTATTATTAGAATGGTCTTATAGGTCAGAAAAGGGGTATCCATCATTGGATAGCCCTTCTGATATCTCTATACTTAAACAAATTTTAGAAAAATTAAATTTACCTTCAAACACTATTATTGAAAATTTAAAAGAAGCTCCTTTTAAGGGTGATACTTTAAAAAAAAGAGATAATGATGTTTTATTTTTAGATAAAATTAATAAAGGTGAAGAATTTGAATTAAAAGATGGTTCTAAAATTATTATAGATTTAGAAAAATCTGCTGAATCTATTCAAAAAATCCAAAACAAAGATTTTGATACTAAAAATTTAATATTTACTGATACTTCAGGTAATACCCATAAATTAACTAATTTTGAAAAAACATTAGAATTTGGAGGCCAACCTACAGGAGCAGGCGCGGATACTAAAATGCAAGAATCTGCTCATTGTTATGCTTGTGCTATAGCTTATTATATTATACAAGGACCTATTACAGAAAGAGATTTAATTAAAGAAAATTTTGAACAAGGAGCACAATATGTAGATGGTGTTGTTACTATTGATGAAGTAGAAGATTTTATAATTAGAAAACCTGAATGGGTTTCTTCTATAGTTAAATCTATAAATAAAATATATGAATTATTTCCTAATAAAAGCTACACTTTTCATAGAGCTTCAGTAGCAGTAGAAAGATTATATACTGCTTTTATGAAATCTTTTGAAAAAGAAGATGAAAAATCTCTTCAATTTTCAAAAATGAAAGAAGATAAATGGAACCCAGCTGATATTTGGTTATTTAGCCCTGAAGTAGTAGATGAAGATTGGTCAGGTAATGTAGAAGTATTAAATGGACAAATTGCTGATTATTATGAAGATGGAAAATTAGTAGGAGTATCATTAAAAAAAATTAGTAAAAAGAATGATGCCATAGAAAAAATATATAATGATCCTGAAATAGAAGCAGAAAAATATTCATATGAAGGGTATAAAACTACCCCTAAATCATCTGGAGCTACTATATTATTTACAGGAGGTACTGCAACCGCTAGAATGTTTGGAGGATTAGGAGGATTTGCTGTAGAAGTAAATGGAAAAATTGCTCAAGGTGGTAAAGCAGGAGGAGAAGCTATAAATACAATTTTACAAAATAATGGTTTATCCCCTTTACCTGCTGCATCTGAAGTAAGAAAATCTTTTGAAACAAATGATAAAAATCATTATAATAAATTATATTACTTATATGATAGATTTATTGAAAATATATCAAAAGAAGCTTTTGAAGAAAAATATAATTCATCAAAATTAACATGGAAAGTAGGTAATTTCTTTAGTTTAGAATTTGTAGAAAGACTTGAAGACAATCAACCACAACCTGCAAATGAAATATTAGATGATATTTTAAGATATGCTTATTCATCTACTAATGATTCATCTAAGTTTGTAAAAATATCACAATAAATTTGGATTCACCAAATTTTCTTATTACACATCAATATAAATTAAAAAAATAATATGAAATACGCACGACAAGTACAAACGGCTTTAGATAGATTAGATCAAACATTATTAGCTCTTAATAGATTAATAAAGAAGGGTAATCAACAAGAGGCTATTAGATTTATGGAAGAAGGTCCCCTAAAAGATGCTTATGAGAATCTACAAAATATAATTACTGTAGCAGGTGGACCCGGAAATACAGGTTTAGGAGCTAGAGGAGTACAAAATACACGTCCACTTTAATAAAATATAGGTTATGTTATCAGCAGAAAAAATCCAATCAAATTGGAATCGCTATATTAGTGAAATAAAAACAAATATATCTAAAGAACGAGCAGATATATTAATTCCATTTATGGAAAAATATCAAGAAAGAATGATGATGATGCCCGCAGCAGCAAAAAATTGGCATCATTCAGCATTTGCTGGTGGTTATGTTGACCACGTATTGCGTGTTTTTGATTGTTCAAATGAATTATATAAAACGTGGAATAAAATGGGGGGTGATATATCCACATATACAATTGAGGAAATGCATTTCGTCGCTTTATTACATGATTTGGGCAAGATGGGCCAGCAAGAAGGCGAATACTATAAACCAAACGACTCACAATGGCATATTGATAAATTAGGTCAAATTTATAAGTTTAATACTGATATTCCTGCTATGAAAATACCAGAACGATCTTTGTTCTTATTACAAGAAATTGGAGTTAAAGTAAGCCAAAATGAATTTATTGGTATTAAAATACATGATGGTTTATATGATGAAAGTAATAAATTTTATTTTATGTCAGGTATGAAAGAAACTAAATTACGTTCTCATTTACCTCTTCTTATGCATCAGGCAGATCATATGGCAGCTCAAATTGAATATGAAATTTGGAATAATGCAACAGATGCAGTTCCCAAACAATCAAAACCAACAAATGGTTCTAAAGGAGATAAAACAATGAGAAATGCTAAAAAAATAAATACAAAGAATAATCCAAATTTATCTAACGCTACTTTGGATGTTATAGATTCTTTTTTTAAAGATTAATTATGGGGTGGATAATATCAACAACAATACTTAGTATATTCGTAACGGCAATGGGATTTTCTCTTAGAAATTTACTTGTTAAAAATGAAAAATTAGAAGATTTTATAACTAAACAAAGTGATGCTATAAATGAATGTGATAAGAGGTTAAAAGAAGTAGATAGAAAAAATGTATTTTATGCTGACGATGAAATAGGATGGTTTTTTAAAGAAGTAAAAAAAATACAAGAAGCATTAAACGAATTTACACTTAATTAATATATGATTACAAAACCAAAAATTAAATTGGAAGCAAACTCTATCCCCCCACCTAAAAAGAAAAGAGGTAGAAAAAGAACTAAAAAAAGATACTTCACAGAAGACACAGAAGCAGCAATAGCAGAATACTTAGCATCTACTAACCAAGATGAAAGAGATTACATATATAAAACCCGTATTCATTATGCTTTATATAAATTAGCAGAAAATTTAATTCACACTTTTAAATTTTATTATACAGAAGTAGATAATTTAGAAGATTTAAAACATGAAGTAATGTGTTTTCTTTTAGAAAAATTAGACTATTTTAAACCAGAAAGAGGTAGTAAAGCTTTTAGTTATTTCAGTATTGTAGGAAAAAATTATCTTATACTTTATAATAATAATAATTATAAGAAGAAAAAAATAACAACAGATGTTATGGCGGCTGATGAAGATAGTGGAGTATTGCAGCAACTAGGTAGACCTGCACGTAAACAAGAATTAAAAGATTTTATAGATTATTTTACATCATATGTAGATAAACATATGTTTACTATATTTAAAAAAGATAATGATAGAAAAGTGTGCGATGCTGTAAATATTTTATTTAAAAGAAGAGAAAATTTAGAAATTTTTAATAAAAAAGCTCTTTATATTTATATACGTGAAATTACAAATGTAGATACTCCCGTAATTACTAAAGTAACTAAACATTTAAAGAAATTATATTATAAGCTTCATAATGAATATCGTGAAACAGGATATGTGAGAATTTAATCCTTTCCATATTTATAATAAATAAATAATATGGATTCATTAAACCAAATAATATTCGATGATAAATCATTTTCTGATTTATTAAAAGAAATTCATAAAAATCAAAGTAAAAAATCAAAACAATTAGCTTCTTTAATAGCTGAATTACGTCCTCTTATTACTAGTTTGGGAGATGCTACAGTAGTAGTACCCCTAATTAAAGAATATATGGAAATTAGTGTTAAAAATGATGACCAGTTAATAAAAATGGCAGCTATAGTTCAACGTTTATCTACAGGTAATACTAGTACAGGAGATGGTGGTATGTTAACTGATGAAGAAATGCAACAACTTCAAGAAGTAGCTGAAGAAATATCTAAAACAGTAGAACCCAAAAAATTACAAAAACCTGAATAATGGCATTATTTGAAAGAGATAATATAAAATTTCGACCTGCTAGAGTTTTAGATATAGTACTTAATTCTACTTCTAAACTAGCTAAAACATTAGGGGGACCCCAAGGACATAGTGCTGTGGGGCATATTGAGTATGAATTAATAAATGAAAAAACAAAAAGTAAATTATATGCTAAACCTTTTAATAATCTTATTAAACATTATCCCCTAAAAAATGAAATAGTTTTAGTTTTTGAAACAATTTCAAAAGAAGGATATAATACTAAAATTGTTAAACATACTTATTATTTACCAGGAGAATGTAATTTGTGGGGTCAACAAAACCATAATGCCTTTCCTAAAGCATCTAAAAATAGTGATTTAGCTTCATCAAAAATGCAAAATTATTTTGAAGCAGAAAGAGGAATATTACCTGATAAAACATCTGTAGAAGAAAATTTAAATATAGACTTAGGAGAATATTTTAGAGAATTACCTATAAAACAATTATTACCTTATGAAGGAGATTATATATTAGAGAGTAGATTTGGTAGTTCTATTAGAATGGGGTCTACTATTAATAATAGATTTTTAAATGAAAATCAAAAAAACAGCTGGAGTCAAGAAGGAAATATAGGAGACCCTATCACTATTATATCAAATGGGTACTCAAAAGATTCTAAATTATATACAGGAGATGATAATCTTAATAAATCTTGGATTCATACTAAAGAAAATATAAATACAGATCCTTCCAGTATATATTTAACTTCTAACCAAAAAATATTTGGCTTTACCCCCTCAGGGGTAGAAGCTTTATCAATGTTAGCTAAAATAAACCCTGACGATGATAAAACAGATGATGAAAATAGATTTAAAGGTACTAAATATATCTATACCCCTCAATTAAGTAATGATATATTACCCGATGATGAGGATGAAGATGTTATTATAACAAAACCTACAATACCTAATTTAATAGAAGAAAATACTTTAAATTCAGAACTTACTAATATAGATGGAAATGAAATAACCCCTTATTATTTAGTAGAGGGCAACACAGATAATAATAAAATTACACTACAAACTAATATAAATGATTTAAATTTCCCTACTACATACCCTACTAGTTCTACAGAAATAAATTTAAACCAACTTATAGGACAAAATTTTCAATTAATTCATTTAATTTCAACTCCTCAGTCACAAAATATTGAATCTACCCCTAAATCTTACTATCATACAAATGCTTTTTATCAAAGAGATAAAGTAGGTTTCTATATAGATATAAATAATAAAGGTAAAAAGACCATTAAGGTTAAAGAATATTTAGGAGTTATAACAGAAGGAAATTATTTAAACCCTGAAGATATTCCTTCTTCTTCATATAATACTATAGATGATTCTATTCAAATAAGACCTTCTAATAGTATTTCTCCTTATGTTTATTTTAAAGATGATATACAATTAATTAGAGAAGCTGAATCAATAATTTTTGGTAACTATAGTAATTATGGTTTAAATAATTACCCAGGAATAGATACAGGTATAAATCAATCTTTTATTATTGAAAATTTAAAATTTTTATTTAGAAGATGTATAGATCCTATTATGGATCAATTTAGTAATTTAGAATTAGTTTCTGTTTATAGAAGTAAACATTTAAATCAAATATTAGGCGAAAACCCAACAAATAGTGAACATGTTTATGGGTATGCTGCAGATATAAGAACACCAGATGAAGGAAATAATATGGCTTTGTTTAATTGGTGTGTTAATAATCTTTCTCAAGGGCATAAATATACTAATTTAATGTGGGCATTTCCTGAAAGAGGAAAAAATTCTTGGGTTCATATTTCTTATGTTTCTAATAAACTTTTTGAAAATACAACTTTGGCATCTGAAAATGATTATTATCATAATATGTATGAAGGTACAAGAAGGGGAATAGATAGAATATACCAAGATAATATAAAGGAAGCTATAACTCCTTCTAATTTTTTATAAATAAAATATGACATATATACCAAAACCTATTGACCAATATAGAGGAGCTCAAGCAATAATTAATTCAGATAGAATAGTATTTAATGCTAAAGAGGATTCTATTTTACTTTATTCAGATAAAGCAATAGGATTTAATACTAGGGGCAGTATATATTTTGATACTAGTGATGGTAAAGATAGTGATAGTAAAGTAGTAATTAATTCTCCTAAAATATATTTAGGGCTAAAAAAAAATATAGATGCAGAAACTTTACCTACAGAAAGAGCAGTATTAGGAACAGCTTTAAGAGATTGGTTAAATAGACTTATAGATGAAATGGTAGAAATTCTAGACATGATAAATGGAGAAATAGGATATGCTGATAGTACAGGAAAAGATACAACAGCTAGTGAAGGAAACATAACAGTAATTAACCAAAGAAAATCAGATTTAGAAGCTCTAAGAGATGATTTGTCTGTAGATCAAAATAATAACTTAACAAATGCTGATAATTGTGCTTTTTTAAGTAATAAAATATATCTAGCAAATAAAGAATAAATTATATGGGTCAAAGATCCCCTCAACAAGCTATAAGACAATATTTAACTAACAATGCTAGTAGGGTATTTTCTCAAGCAAAAAAAGATTTAAAAAAACAAGCTAATCATAAACTTTTACAATTAAAAAAAGATATTCCCACTAAAAGAGAATTAGAAAACCAATTCACAACAGAAGCATGTAGTGAAAGAGCACAACAAAAAATAGAAAATATTTTTAAAAAAATAAATAAAAAATTAACTAAAATTGATGAAATTCTTAATTCATCACATTTGTTTTGTGAAAAACAACATAAAAGAGTATCAGAAGTAAATACTAAAGTTTTAAACAAACTTACAAACGACAACAATACAGGTATTTTAGATATACTAAAACCAGCTATTAATGCTTTAAATATTGTATTAGTAGTAGGTCCTCTTGCCTTACAAGCTTTAGGGGGGATAGGAACTGGTGGAATAATAGGTCAATTAACTAAAGCCTTAAAAAAAGCAGAAGATAAACAAGGTTTATTTCTTAGAATAATTAGTGGGTATAGTGCAATTATTCCTACTTATCAAGAAAAAGTTTTTAAATTATTAAATACTATTAATAAAGCAAAAATGAAAATTGAAGAAACTCAAGCAATAGTATTTAAACAAAAAATTCTTTTAGAATATTTATATTTACAATATGTTACTAGTTGTAATATTATTGAAGACAATATAGAAGAAAGTGAAGAAATTATAACATTATCAGTTGCTGATATTATAGATGATGCAGATGTAGATACAGGAATATCAGATAATTTATCTCTTGCTTTCCAACAACTTAATGAAGCTTTACAAAACCAAGGTATGATGAGAATAGCAGAAAGATTATATGCTTTAGAATTTGATCATATTACTCAACAATCTATACCTAATTATAATAAATTAAAAAGCTATAAAGTAAAATTAGTTAACATAGAAGCTAATAATTCCTAAATTTAAATATATTTATAATAAACAACACTACTTATGAAAGCAAAAACATTTGAAAACCTAATTAGAAAAATAGTTAGAGAAGAAATTGATTATGCATTACGCAGAGAAATTAAATCACTTAAAGAAGATTTACGTGATGAAATTAAACCTATAATTAAAGAAGAACCTACTAAATTAAAATCCTCTTTAAATGAAAAAATAATAGGTAATACTCCTATTAAAAAACAATATAAAAAACAACAATTTGCCCAAAATAGTACTTTAAATGATTTACTTAATGAAACAGCTATGGGTAACACAAATACAGAAACATCTCAACCACATGCTTCTTTATCTGATCCTTTTTCTTCTCCCAATATCATGCCTTCAGAAGGTTTACCTCCTGCAGTAGCAAATGCTGTGAATAGAGATTATAGTGGCTTAATGGAAGCAATAAATAAAAAAAAAGGTAAATAATGGCTATAAATACTATTAGAAGAATAAACCCCTTAGATATAAATAAAGATATAACTTTAGGAGTATCTTTTCCTTTAAATGAAAAAAGTTTAAGCCAAGGAACCCGAACAACTAAAGAACAGGCTAAAACTAATCTTGTTAATTTATTACTAACAGAACCAGGAGAACGATTACATTTACCTACTTATGGTGTAGGAATAAAAAAATTATTATTTTCCCAAGTAACAGATTCTAGAACATTAAATAATGCTATAAACAAACAAATAAATACTTATATTCCTCAAATAAATTTGATAGATTCTATTTCAGATTTTTCTGAGGCAGATTATTTATTATATATAAAAATAATATATAGCTATAAAATAGATTCAACTACAGATGCTATACAACTAAATTTTAACTCATAATGGCTTACAATAAGGTATCAAATAAAATAAAAGAAAAAGACATTAATTATTTAAGTAAAGATTTTTCATCTTTTAAATCTAAACTTAAAAATTTTGCACAATCATATTTTCCTAATACTTATAATGATTTTTCAGAAAGTAACCCAGCTACTATGTTTTTAGAAATGGCGGCATATGTTGGTGATGTTTTATCTTTTTATACTGATACTCAAATTAAAGAAACTTTTTTAAACACAGCTCAAGAAAGAGAAAATATATACAATATAGCATATTCTTTAGGATACCAACCTAAAGTAACAGCAGCTAGTAATGTAAATTTAGAAGTATTTCAAGTAGTCCCCTCTTTACCCTCTAGTCAATATATCCCTGATTTATCATATGCTTTAACTATAAGTGAAGGTTCAACTTTTAAAACAGATGGAAATGTTTCTTTTTATACTACTAAAGATCTTAGATTTAATGTTTCTTCTTCTTTAGACCCTACTAATTTTAGTGTATATAAATTTGATGGGTCAGGTAATCCTGAATATTATTTATTAAAAAAATCAGTTAGAGCTGTTTCTGCTGAATCAAAAACAAAAGAAATAGAAGTAGGACAAATTCAAAAATATAAAACACTAAATTTATTTGATGATAATATAATACAAATAGAATCCGTAGTAGATTCTGAGGGTAATTCATGGGAAGAAGTAGAATATTTAGCTCAAGATACTAAATTTGTAGATTTAGAAAATATATATTCTAATGATCCCAAACTTGCAGGTTCTAGTATTCAAACTCCCTATCTATTAAAAATAAAAAAAGTACCAAGAAGATTTGTAACCCGATTTTTAGATAATGATAATCTTCAACTTCAATTTGGTGCAGGTATAAGTGATAAATCAGATGAAGAAATAATACCTAATCCTGATAACATTGGTTTAGGGATTAAAGATGGCTTTAGTAAATTAGATATAGCTTATGATCCCTCAAATTTTATGTACACACGAGCTTATGGACAAGTTCCCTCTAATACTACACTAACCGTAACATATTTAAAAGGAGGAGGTTTAGAATCAAATGTAGGATCTAATACTATTGTTAATAAGGGATTTGTAAACATAACAAGCCAACCTAATTTAAATGGTGGCTTATTAAATTTTGTACAATCATCTGTAGGAGTTACAAATCCTGAACCTGCTAAAGGAGGGGGAAGTGGAGATACTTTAGAAGAACTTAGATTAAATGCTATGGCTAATTTTTCTACACAAAAAAGAACAGTAACTTTAAATGATTATATTATTAGAACTTTATCTATGCCTTCTAAATTTGGAACAATAACTAAAGCTCATATTGTTCAAGACGATCAAATATCCCCTTCAAATACAGGTGAAACTAACAGAATTCCTAATCCTTTAGGTTTATGTCTTTATACCTTAGGGTATGATGGAAATAAAAAACTTACAACTTTAAATAATGCTACAAAAACAAATTTAGCTACTTATTTAGAACAATATAGAATGTTAACGGATGCTATTAATATTAAAGATGCTTTTATTATTAATATAGGATTAGATTTTTCTATAACAACTTTTAAAAGCTTTAACAACCAACAAGTTTTATTAGATTGTATTAATGAATTAAAAAGTTATTTTAATATAGATAGATGGCAAATAAACCAACCAATTATTATATCTGAAATAGAAAACCTAATAGGAGGAGTACAAGGAGTACAAACAGTAGAAGAAGTTACACTTAATAATAAAACGGGTATCAGTATAGGATACTCACAGTATAAATACGATTTAGAAAGGGCAACTACAGATGGGGTAATATATCCCTCTTTAGACCCAAGTATATTTGAACTTAAATTTCCTACTTCTGATATTCAGGGTAGAGTAACAACATATTAAAAATGGCATATTATTCTTTATTTCCCGAAATTGACTCAACAATATATAGTCACCCTAATAGAGATACTCTAAATACAGGAGGAGACGAAATACTTGAAATTGTAAAAGAGAAACATACAGATCAAAAATATTATCCCTCTAGAGTATTAATTAAATTTAAAAATGAAGAAATAAAAGAAACTATTTCTTCTGTTATAGGATCTTCTACATTTAATAATAATACTACTAAGGTTAATTTAAATTTATTCCAAACTGAACCTAAAAATTTAACTACTATTTTAAATTTAGATGTTTTTGCTGTATCACAATCATGGCATGAAGGTAAAGGAAGGTATTCAAATATACCTACTTCTTCTAATGGATGTTCTTGGCTATTTAGAGATGATAGTATATCAAAAACTATATGGCCTACTGGTTCAGTAACAGGTTTAACTTTTGGTTCTGGTTCTTATGTTATTGGTAAAATGCCTTCAGCATCAGCTCATAAATTTACTATAGGTAATGTTTCTTATATCCCTGTTTTATCATCTTCTCTATTTACTAGTACTGATACAGAAGTTTTTGTTGAAATTAGCTCATCAGTACAACTTTTAAATATAAATTTAAGTAACGCTATTGCTGCTTCTTCATCTGCTGTTGTTAGTGCTAGTATGCTAGAAACAGGATGGCCTACAGTAGGTGGTTTAGTTATTTCAGCATCACAAAAAGGAACTATAGGTAACATAGTTGTAACTACAAGTTCTATTGCTGGTAATGATCAAGCAGTATTTTCAAAACATAGTACTATGACTAATTTTAGTCTCCAAGGAGGTACTGATGATTCATCTCCTACTTTTTACCCAGGAAGTACAGGCTCTATTGATACAGATTTACTAACAGCGGGGGGAGGAACTTGGTGGACAGGTAGTAATTACACTTCTACTCAACAGTTTTTAAATGCTGATACATTAGATACTAATTTTGAAGTAACTAGTATAATGCAAAGATGGAGTAGTAGTTTATTTGCAAGTCAAACACATAACCAAGGTAATTTACCTTCAGGAATAGAAAACCATGGGTTTTTAATTAAACAACCTGATTCTATAGAACATAACACTAGTAGTAGTTTTGGAGAAATGCAATATTTTTCAGTTGATACCCATACAATTTACCCTCCAAAATTAACATTTAGGTGGGATGATAGTACTCATGAATACACATCACAAGCTAAAAATAGTGGAGAATTAAATGTATCCCTATATAGAAATAAAAAAGAATATAATCAAAATGATATAGCTCTTTTTAGAGTAAATGTTAGAGATAAGTATCCTGTAAGAACTTTTGTTACTTCTTCTAATTTTTTAGATGCAGGTTATTTTACAGCAAATTCTTTTTATAGTATTAGAGATGCTTATTCTGAAGAAGAAGTTATACCTTTTGATGATAACTTTACTAAAATGAGTGCTGATTCAGAAGGAATGTTTTTTAAAATTTATATGAAAGGATTACAACCTGAAAGATACTATAGATTATTATTTAAACATATAAATACTGATGGTACTACTATATATGATAATGATTACATATTTAAAGTTATTAGATAATGGCAAATGGATATTCTTCAAATTTAAATAATAATATGGAAGAAGCATCAACAAACCCTGATGTTTCAAGACCTACCCCCATAAGTACAGGTACTGGTACCAATAATAATACTACTACAAATACTGAGGATGTTAGTAATGAAATACTTGAAGAAACTTCAATTTTACTAAATAGTAATGTAAATGAAACTTTTTATTATCTTAAAAACCAAAAAACTATACCCTTAAAAAAAAGAGTAGTTAGTAATAAAGCTGCTAAAAAAGGATTAAATAGAGATTTTAAAGAACTAATTACAGTAGATAGGGAGATAGATATTAAAAAACTATTTACTATATATAATGATTTATTTTATAAAATAGAAAAATTAAAAGCTCCTAATAAAGAAACTCATTATGAATTAATTAAAGATAGTAAAGAATTTATTAATAACTTTGTTGATTATTGTTTACCTACAAATTATGAATCTGAAGTAAGTTGTGATGAAGAAACTGAAAAACTAATCCAAGCTATAGAACAAATAAATGCAGAAATATTTGAAAAAGAAATTGCAATTAATAACCAAAATGCTATTTATCCAAATGGTAGTTTATTAAGAGGAATTGCTACTAACAATAATGGTTTGCCTGTTTATATAATGGTAAAAGGAAAAAAAAGATCTATAACTAATTTAGATACCTATATAACTATAAAAAAAGCATTAGGATTTAACCAAAATATTAGTAATGATACTATTCAACAAGTTCTTCCTGAAATAGAACTAAGTAGTATCATATCAGGTCTTAATGTTGATAATGATATTGATCTTATTAATATAGATAGAACAGCAGATAGTTTATTAGGTGATGATACAGTAGAAATAACTGATCTTTTTGATTATAGAGAATCTCAATTTATTTGTTTATGTGCAGGAGGAGCATCAGATCCTGACAATGCTATAAATTTAAATCATGTTTTTAGTGGGGGTCAATTACAGAATGGTAATAGTAATGGTGATTGTAAAATAGTATATTATGATTTAAGTTCTCAACAACAAACATTAATATTACCTCCAGGTACTAGATCTGAAAAAATAATACATAGAACCCAAATAGCAGGATCTGAATATGAATCTGTCCCTGCTGCTTTTAGTAATCAAAATACTTCTGTTATAAATGAAGGAACAGGCCAAGTTGAAATGATGGAACCTGGAATTTCAGGTATAAATGAAGGAGTTTATATATTAGGGTTTGCAAGAGAAATAAGATATTCTGATACAATAAATGGTGAATATATTCCTCTAAATTCATCTTATGGAACCGAATACCTTTATGGTGGAGACTTAAATAATGATGGAAATACAGATGAAATACATTCAATAGATGTTTTAATTCCTAATTATGGTGCTGATGGAACTGAATCAAATTTTGCTGTATTTTATTATAATGTACCTACAGGAATAGCAAAAACCTATAAATATAGCAATTTTACAGCTATAGGTAATTGGTTAGATGGAGGAAGTAAAGGATTTGATAGTCCGCAAGGGGGTAATAGTAGTAAAGTAAGAATGATTACAGGAGGAGAAGGAGGTAAATATATACCTTACCCATCAAGTGATAATTTTATTGTAACAAATATGGGATATAATGATAGTTTTGGCCCTATTGATTCTTTAAGTTCAAACGATCCTTACTCTTATGAAAATATAAAAGCAAGAGAACCTGAATTTGTAGAAAAAATATTAGATAATAGTGAAAGCAGTTATTATAAACCATCACGTACTGTTACAGATTTTGCTTTAAATGGAAGTGGTCTTCAATCAGGTATAGGAGATGCTAGTTTAAATAGCATATATAATGGTTATTATGATATGAATAACTTTTTTGGTGGAGATAGAAAAATACATGCAGGTCATATTTATGGAGCTCCTATTTTTGAATTAAGAGATTTATATTATATAATAGGACAAAATATTGGAGGTACTAACCAAGATACTGATTTAGTATCATTTTATCCTCTTGCTGCAAAATCCAATGCTTCTACTAGTAAAAAATTATTAGTTAGTCAAAAAGTTGCTTTTATGTTTAATATAGGTAGTGGTTTTTGGCGTAAAACAAGAAATTCTTATGAATCAGTTATGAATGGGAGTCCAGTATTATCGGGAAATAGTAATTATGCTAAATGTGTATTTCCAGGATTGTGTAGAGTTTATTTAAAAGATCATTCAAGTACTCATGGTAACCCATATGATATGATTATAAGTAGACCTAACTTCTTTACTGCACCTAGCCATGGATCACATTAAAAAATAAATTATGTCTAACGGATACGGAAATTTAGAAAACTTTTTACCTGCTAGGGGTTCTCAAACCCCTAAAGATTTTAATTCATCTGAATTTGTAGATACTTCTGCTCCTGAAACATTAGATAGTATAAATTTAAAAAAAACTATTTATGGTCATAAAAAAACTAAAGAATACTTAAATACAGAATTTACTGAATTATCATTAAAAGATTTTAAAATAAAAACTTTTTTTGAATTATATAAAAGTTTATTTTATGATATACCTATTAAGGGTATGAATTCACATGAACATATAGTTGAAAGAGGTATAGAATATATAGGAGAATTTATACACCCTCGAAGTAAAGATATAAATAATTTATATGCTCAAATAAAATCTGCACTAGAAAGTAAGCTTTCAATTGTAGAGGAACATTCTATAATAAGAAATTTTTCAGTACTTCAAAGAAAAGATACATTAAATGGAAATTTTCTTTTAAATGAATTTTATTATATACAATCATATAGAAAGAGATTTATTGCGAATAATGATATATTAGAAAATATAAGAATTCAAAATGGGTTAAATTCTAATTTTGAAAATCCTACTTATTTTGCTATTCCTATATCTCAAACAGCTTTAAATTTAATACCTGAAGGACCTCCTATAAATAATCCAACAGATTTAGAAGCAAGTACCCTTGATGTAAATTCATTTGGTCTTGATTTAAGTTTAAATTATTTAATTAATACTTATGGTTCTCCTTCTACTAATACAACTATTACAAATACTTTAAGTGAACTTTCAACATCAGATAGAATTACTAATTATTAAAAACATATCTATGTTATATTTATAAATAACAATGGCAGAAAATTATCAAATATTAAATGTACCTGGATTAAACATTCCTTCAAATTTAGTAGATTCTAAAGACATACAAAGATCTTTTGGTCAATCTGAAGATTTTATAGAACTTCACATTTATAGTCAAAACCAAGAACTTCTTTTTACTGAATATAATTTTGCAGATTTTACCTTACCTACTGAAGGAGAAATTTCTAATGAAATAGCTATAAATCCTATTCAAATTTTAAAAGATAGATCTTTTACTACAGGTCAATATGTTATAAAGTTAAATGTTTTTAAAGAAAAAGCATTTTCAAGTTATGGAGCTGGTCAAACGGGTTTAAAACCTTTTTCTATTAAAGAAATATCAACTACAAAAACTGAACTTAGAGTTATAACTCCTAATATTCAAAATGCAACTCTTGATCCTGCTATTAGTAGCCTTATTTCAGAAATAGAAACATCTGCTTATTTTCAAGAATTTACATTAAATTTTGGAAATGATCAATTAGTTAGAGGAATAAATATTTTATTGAATAAAAATCCGGAAACACACGAAATTTTTATTAAATTAAATCAACCTTTACGTAGTGATATAAATAGTTCTCGAAATTTTTCTATTGTAGAATCAATAGTAGAACCTATAGTAATACCTATAGATTTAGGAACTTTTCAAGAAGTAGATTCTTCAACTTCTCTTAGGGGTCCTAATTATCAAATAGATGTAAGACAACAAAATAGTATTCCTTCTGAATATAAAACATATGATGAAATATTAAAATATGAACTTACTTCTTCTTATCAACATCTATTAAGTCGTTTAGAAGATAAAGAAATACCAGATATTCAATATGATTATATAAGACCAGTATCTGAAAGTTTTAAAGGAGAAAATTTAGAAGAAACTTATCATTTTGATAATTTTATACATTTTGGTAGTGCTCATGAACGTTTAAGAAATTTTGAATATAAACTTAAATTAATAGAATCTTATAATAGAGATATAAGTCAAATAGAACAAGGAACTTTAAGTGTTTTTGATGGAAAAGCAGAAACAGAAGATAAAAAACTTAAAATATTACAAGGACTTGATGGATATGAAAAGTTTTTATATTATACAACGGGATCTAATCCTTTTGTATGGCCCAAACAAGATTCTACTTCTAATATATTATATTCTGTATCTTCTTCTGAAGCTTTAACTTGGTTAGGTAATGAAAATAGTGATAATACTTATTATGGAGGTCAATTATTATCTGCTTCTTTATTTGATAGACAAAATCCTTATTCTTTAACTAAAACTATACCCTTACATATATCAGATAACCCTGATAATAACTATTATTTAGGAATAATAAATATGTTTGGGCAACATTTTGACCATATATGGACTTATATAAAACATATAACTGAAGCAAATGATTCTAGACATATAGGAGGAATATCTAAAGAATTAGTTTACCATCAATTAAAAAGTTTAGGTCTTGAAACATTTGATCAATTTGAAAACTCAAAACTAACAGAATACATACTAGGAGAAGGAACTTCAGGCAGTAAATTTTATGATACAGATCATTTTTATAATTATAGTTCAGGACATCCTTCAAGTTCAGGAATTGTTAATGGTGTAGGACTTGCTGTTTCTGCATCTGAAACTTTAGTTACTGCTTCTAATGATGGATCTATTCCTAAAGGAGATATAACTAAAGAAATATGGAAAAGAATATACCATAATGCTCCTTATCTTGTAAAAACAAAAGGAACAGAACGTGGTTTAAGAGCCTTAATGAGTTGTTATGGTGTTCCTTCAACTATTTTAAACGTAAAAGAATACGGAGGATCTGTAGTAGATAATGATGCAACAAGAATAAACCCAGGTTATAAAACATTTAGATATGAAAAATCAGGATTAGCTTTAAAAGGAATTACTGGGGTAAATCAATATTTTGTAAAAACAAGATGGTCTTCTTCTCTAACAGATACTTTAAATAGATCACCTAAAACTGTAGAATTTAGAATTAAACCTAAAAGAGTAGACAATGAACAATTTCATTTATTTAATTTATCTAGTTCTAATACAAATTTAGATCCTGTATTAGTATTAAATCCTCATACAGGAAATGATGTATCAGCTTCAGCTGATCGTTTAAATTTTGGTAAAATAGATTTATATTTAAATAATAATGTAACAGCTTCAACAGCTACATTTCCTATATTTAATGGAGACTTTTGGAATGTATTTATTAAAGCTAATGGAGATGTTTCTTCAACAAACCCTGAAAATGATAAACATACAATAACTTTTGGTGCTTATCAATCTAACTTTTTAGGTAATGTATTTACTTTTTCAGGTAGTGTTGATGTATCAGAAGTTACTAGATCTGTATCTTTTGGTATGGTATCTTCTAGTGGTAATTTATTAGATGGATCTACTACAGGTACTGAAGGAGGAGCTAGATATGCTTATTTTGGGGGAATGCCTACTAGTGGAGATCCAGCTTATGACAGTTTACATACATTAAGATACTCAGGATCTCTTCAGGAAGTAAGATATCATTTTGGAGAAGCTTTAAACCATGATACTTTAACAAAACATGCTTTAGAACCTTTTATGTATTCAGGTAATACGATGTCTTCTTCTTATGATAATATAGTTTTAAGATTACCTTTAGGAAGTAATGATAAAAGAGACAGTGGTAGTTATCACCCTAATATAGCTACAACTTACCTATCTTATAAATCTCTTGCAGCTACAGCTACTTTTCCTACTTTTTTTAATACGGGTGTAATTACACAATTACTATTTTCTAGTTATATTACACTTACATCAGCACAAGGAACTTCTATTAACTATGCTCCTTTTAATACTAACATTATAACTGATAGTCAATATACAGAAGGAGAAATAGCACAAAACTCAATAGATGATATACCTCAAACAATGTTTGGAACAAATAATTTTGGTATTACTGAAGGAGTAGAGGGTAATTCAGCAAGATTTTGTAATGCTGTAAATGGACCTAATGGACATAATGGAGAAATAAATTGTGTAGTTAATTCAGATGGGTCACTTACTATGACTCAAACACAAACAGGTACTTCAGGTGAAACTAATATTATATATAATTTTCCTGGTGGTAATAGTGCTGAAACTTTATTTTATATTAATCTTTTTGCTATTGATCCTACTAATGCCCCTACAAGCTTTGCAGGAGGTGACGATTTTGTACCTTCATCATTACCTAATCCTATATGGGAAGAAGTAGTAGAAACACACCATTTACCCACTCCTGACACTGTAGGATCTTCTATGACAAGTGAAAAAGTTAGAATAGATGAAAATAGTATAGATGATCATTTAAATTTTTTAACTCACAATACAAGATTAGAAACCTCAACTTTAGATAGACAACCTTTAGATTATGAAGATTTAGGAGTATATTTTTCTCCTACTACAGAAATTAATGAAGACATACTTTATACTTTAGGAAGTTTTAGATTAGATGATTTTATAGGTAATCCTTTACCTTCAGCTCAAACAGCTTCAATTTATAAAGATTTAAAAACAATAAAAGATTTATATTTTAAAAAAGTTGAACGAAGATATAACTTTGGAGATTACATTAAAACAGTACAAAATATAGATCATACTTTATTTAAATTAATAGAACAGTTTGTACCTGCTAAAGCAAATTTAAAAACGGGAGTTTTAATAGAACCACATTATTTAGAAAGACATAAAATACCAAGAAAAGGATTTCCTCATAGATCTGATGGACAAACAATGACTCCAGGATTACATCAAAAATTTGAGTTTTCTCTTACTTTAAATGATAGAATTCTTGATATGCGTCAATCTATAACAGGTTCTATGGGAGGAGGACAAACAAAAACAAGATCTGGATCTAATCCTCATATTGAACAAATTGTTACTTCAAATAATTTTAAACATTTTGGATCAAGTTCAGCTTATTTAGATAGTAAAGGAAGAAGATTAGTGCAAGGTACTAACGTTACTCTTGATATTCTTCAAAATTTTAAAGGAGATCCTGATGTCTCTCAAGCACCTATAAAACCTTTTGGACCTGAAACATCAGCTCCTGGAGGTAGTGCTACCGTATTACATGTTAGTAATTCTAAATATATAAAAAGAAAATCAGATGTTTTATTAGGAAATGTCATGAATGCAAGAAAGTCTAATAAGTATTATCGTAACCTAGGAATAGGTAACATAAATGATATTATAATATAAAGTTATGCCAGCACCTGTAATTAGAAAAATCCGTTTATTTACTACTAGAATAGATCATAATAATCTTGCTCTTAACCCCCCTAGTGATCCTTCTGCTAACTTAAATATAACTAAACTTTTAGTAGATGGTAATAATGCTGAGGGAGTTACTAATAAATTATCTTTTGCTTTTGATGATAAATTTAGTACTTCTTGTAGATTTGATGCAAATGCTGCAACTACATTTCAAAATACTGAATTTATTAGTTTAAATGATGGTCTTAGTGGTGCCCAATTAATCATTAATACAGGAAAAAAACGTAAATTAAGAAGAGTAAGAGTAACTTTTAAAGACACTACTAATGTAGCAGATTTTAGATTATATTTAGCTAATAGTTTAATAGAAGCAGGAACTCAGGTAGAAGCAAGTGATATATTTGCAGATGCAATAACACCTTTAGACTCATTTCAATACAATCTTTTTTCTACAGTTATAGAAACAGATGAAGGAGGTACTACTACTTCAGGATTAAGTCAAATAGAAATACCCTTAACTGAAGTTTATGGTACTAATCAATATATAATACTTAAATTTACAGATCCAGGAGGTTTTGGTCAAAACTTAACCCCTGATTTTATAGACATTGCAGAAATTTCTATTCATGAAGAAGTAGATTTAAGAGATTTTAGTGTTGAATTTAATGATTCAGTTTTAAGTACAAAAGGATGGGCTAATCCTAGATATGAAGGATGTAAATTAAAAGCTAAAGAAACCAATGTATTTACAAATCCCGAAATATCTCAAGCTTTACCTATAGAAACAGGTATAATAGGTATAAATTTTTCAATAGGTACTAATATTACTTGGCCAGGTGATGTAACAGGATTTGGACAAAGTTCAATTTTATCTAATAGAAGTACAGCTTTATATTACGCTACTACAGTAATAGGAGGTACAGAAGATCCTCAATATGCAAAAGTAAAGGGACATTCATATATTAGTATTCAAAAAATATTTAATATAGATAAATCTACCCAAACTATATCTATTAGAGATAAAGACACAGATGGTAGTAGTGTACCTTTACAATCTAGCTTTGATTCTTATAATAGATCTGTTACTGATGATTTCCCCACAGGAGGAAAATTTAATATAAAAATATTAGATGATAGTGTACCCTCACAATTAAATAATGAATATCATTGTAAAATGAATAAAGGTTGGTTATTAAAATCATTTAATTATCAATTTGCTTCTGGAGGATATGGAGAACCCCTAAACAGTAATACTTTGTTTTTTTATTCAGGTAGTGAATTAACTGAAGATAATATTGTAAATTTTACACAACAAAGTAATCTAAATGTAGATCAACAAGGTATTAGATT
>Ga0181420_1000208_pt1 | contig 23582 bp, 19 predicted proteins | sample 43SPOviralmetaG_FD_130145 | JGI IMG/M metagenome (GOLD analysis project Ga0181420, IMG submission 130145) | Marine viral communities from the oligotrophic San Pedro Time Series (SPOT) site, San Pedro Channel, CA, USA - 43 SPOT_SRF_2013-05-22 | ecosystem: Environmental > Aquatic > Marine > Strait... | reverse complement strand
TTTTTTTATTCTAACTAAAATGGAGTTCCAATTTATATCGATTCTCCCTCACGACTAACTATGAAACAATTGCAAGTGTTCCTATTTCTATGATGGTTTGTATAAATAGTGTCATATTTTTTTATTTGCAGTAAATGACATATATTATTGCAAAATTACTTTTCTATAATATAGTTTTGTTACATAGAAAGATTCTATATTATCAAATATAATATTGATATTTTCAACATTTGATAAATTCCAATTATTTAGGAATTGTTGAAATGATACAGCATTTTTAAACATATTATCCATATTTGTAACATTAGAAACGTTCCAATTACAAAGTGGTTGATTGAATGTCTCTGCATATGCAAACATATTTTTCATATTTGTTACCTTTGACAAATTCCAAGTATTTAATGGCTGATTGTAACATAATGATTTTTCAAACATACTTTCCATACTTGTAATATTTGATACATTCCAATTTTGAATATTTTGGTTAAATGTAATTGCATTATAAAACATACAATTACTATTTGTAACATTGGATACATTCCAATTGTTGAGAGGTTGATTAAATAAACTTGCAAATTGAAAAGTATTACTCATGGACGTAACATTCGATACATTCCAATTATTTATTGGTTTATTAAAATTTGAGTATGCAAAACAATTTTTTAAAGTTGTCACATTCGATACATTCCATAGATTTAAACATTGATTGAAATATTTCGTTTTTGAAAACATATAGGACATATCTTTAACATTGGATACATTCCAATTATTAAGAGACTTGTTAAAATGTGTAGCATAATTAAACATAGATTTCATATCATTAACACTAGATACATCCCAATTTGATAAAGATTGATCAAATTCTTTTGCAGATAAAAAGGTTCCTTGCATAGAAAGAACGGAAGATACATTCCAATTTGATATAGGTTGATTAAATTTTCCTGCATCGCAAAACATATATCTCATATCATAAATATTTGTTGTATTCCAATTATTTAATGGTTTATTGAAAGATTTTGCAGAATAAAACATTGAAGAAGTATTGAGTAAGGAAGATGTATTCCATCTATCAATAGATTGATTAAACTTTTTTGCAGATTTGAACATATTATTCATATACATAACACTCGATACATCCCATTTATGTAAAGGTTGATTATAATTAATTGCCTCATAAAATAAACTCATCATATCAATTACACTAGATACATTCCAATTATTTATATTTTTATTGAAATTGATAGCTTGCATAAACATACCTTCCATAGTTTGAACATTGGAAACATTCCAATTATTTAAATTTTGATTGAAAAGTAATGCATAATGGAACATGTATTCCATATCTCTAACGTTAGATACATCCCATTTATTCAAAGGTTTATTAAAATTTTCCGCACCTTCAAACATATTATCCATAATTCTGACATTGGAAACATTCCAATTATTGAGTGATTTATTGAAATTTACACTATTAATAAACATACCTTCCATATTTTTAACATTGGATACATTCCAATTATTAAGGTGTCTATTAAATTTAGAATTATTATGAAACATATGTGACATATTTTGTACATTAGAAACATTCCATTTATCAACTAAATTATTAAATTCGGATGCCATAAACATTCCATACATATTTTGTACTTTAGAAACATTCCATGAATTAAGTGATTGATTAAAACATTTTGCTCCATCAAACATATTACCCATATTTATAACATTAGACACATTCCAATTATCGAGCGGTTGATTAAAGGAAGATGCATTATAAAATATTGCATATAAATCTACAACATTAGATATTTCCCAAGTATTTATATTTTGATTAAATATAGTACAACCTATAAACATTCCATACATATCCGTAACATTTGATACATCCCAATTATCTAAAGGTGCATTAAATGATTTTGCGTCTACAAACATAGATTGCATAGTTGTAACATTGGATACGTTCCAATTATTAAGAGTATGATTAAAACTCTTTGCTTTCCAAAACATACAATCCATGTTTGTAACATTACTTACATCCCAATCACTAATATTTTCATCAAAATATATAGCATTTTCGAATAAATTATTCATACTTGTAACTTCTGAAACAATCCAATTACGGATATATCCATATCTTGATATAATTCTTTTTTGTAAAATACCACCTTGTAAATAATCTTTTACTATAGCATGAATATTATCATTATTAATTACAGGAATATATGATATGATATTTGGGAGAATGTCTATTATTCTATATTTCGGTAAATTATTTATTAAATCTATTTCTGTAATAATTTTTCTTTTTTTTGAATATCGATTCATGTTTTATATTCGATTTTATTGTTCAGATTTAAATCATTTTTATATATTTATATATAATATGTTATACTTATATGCAAACGACCAAGCTAGACGTCGACGACGCGGTGCACGTTGGTATTATCGAGACCATGAATAGAACCTTGCAGGCGTATGAAGTCCGGGATGCGACTCTGTTAAAGGCCCATGATCATGACCTTTTTAGAAAACCTTTTTAGAAAAAAGGTTCAACAAAAAGTTTTGCTAACGCTTTTGTTAAAAGCGTGGTTCAACAAAAACAAAAATAAGTTTTGCCAACGCTAACAGCGTAAGTAAAATTTTTGTTTTTTAAAAATCAATTTAAGATATAACTTAGTAATAATATTAATAAATATAACTATGGCTAAAAATAAGGGTAAAGGAGGTAAAAATTTCAAGAAATATAAAAGTAATTTTGATAATCAAAAAAGACAATTAGAATTTAAAACAGAAGGTCAGGAATATGCTATTGTGAGTAAAATTCTTGGCAATTGTAGATGCGAATGCCAATGTAATGATGGTAGAACAAGAATATGTCATATAAGAGGAAGTATGGCAAAAAGAATTTGGATTTGTTTAGGTGATACTATTTTAGTATCATTGCGTGATTTTCAAGATGACAAAGGTGATATTATACATAAGTATACGCACGATGAAGCATTAAAACTTAAAAATTATAATGAAATAAATCACGACCCCTCAGTGTTTAGAACGGAGGATAATCTTGCAAAAACGGATAATGATGATGATGATGGTGATGATTGTATAGATTTTGAAGATATTTAAAAAACGAAAAATAATATTTTTCATAATTAATGTAATGCATTATTGTGCTTCATGCAATAAATGTCTAATGAATGAGACAGTTTTTTTTTATTTAGATACTTCATATTGCTTATATTGTTGTCCTTGGAATAAAAAATATTATGAAGATTATGAATCTAAATCTAATTTATATTTATATGAAGAAATATATCATAAAATTGTGGAAAGTTTTCAGTTTTTGTTATAAGTATTTATGACAAGGAAAAGTATATTATAAATTAAATGTTTTTGATTTTATAATATCATACGTATAAAAAACACATCCATTTACTAAAAATCCTCTAAATAATGTAATATATATTCCATTATATAATCCTCCCATTTTATAGGCTTTATTATAAGATATATGTGGATGTTGTTGCACTCTGGTTTTAATAACATCTATCGGATACGTAATACACCATGATAACATACCAGAAATGGCTCCTGAAAAAAATGAAGAAACTTCATGATTATTTTTTAAATGATGGTAGCCTCCAAAATAAATACTGCTTCCAATTGATTCTCTAATTAGAGTTGAATAACTTCCAATATAACAATATTTAAAATATATTCTTTTATGCATTTGTGCATTAATCTTCCAATACTCGCTGACTTGAATAAAAGGAGAAATAAATATTCCAGAAAAGCAACCACTTAAAAAATAACTATTATAGTATTTATTAATTTCATCAACTAGTCCAAATAAAGTGTATCCTATAAGCATTGAATTAATTAAAGGATAAGTCATTCCTTTATACAAATTTGTAAATGAATATTTAATATTTGTATTATTATTTTGAATAAGTACTTTTATTGTATCGATAGGTTGACCCACTATGGTTTGTATAATACCACAAATTAAACCAATTTCGGATTCTTTCATTATATTATTACTCTTATTAAATTAATTTTAATTACTCTTATTTAATTATTCTTATTTAAATTAAATTATATTAATATAATCTTTATTAATTTTATACTTTTTTATTTTTATTTACGGCGGCGATGTGGTCAACGAATCAATACCAGAACCAGAACCAGAACCCCGCGACAGGCTTGGTCGCCGCCACCGAAACAAAACGTTCCCATCTGGTTGTCGCTCCACGTTTAAAAATCTGGTTGTCAGCATTTCTGCATTACGCCGCCGAGCCACAGCGTCAACGCGACGACCGGTTCGCGTTGACGCTGTGGCTCGGCGCTGCCGACGCTCCGAGTCGATGTCAACAATCGTCGCGACGGGAAGAGGCCAACCATGGGCATCATCGTTTCCACTCGATTCCTCATCAACGGTCGTCACTTGCGCGAGGTCTTCTTCCTCTTCTACAGGTCTCGCGACCACGATTCTGCGGCGTAACATTCTGGCATGGTCTTCAAGCATTGATACGATAGCCGAGTGGCCGTTTTTCTTTGCGATGGACAGCGGCGTCCAGCCGCCCTTCATCTCCCGATTGACATCCGCATCATTCTCCAGCAACAGCCTCGCCGTTTCGACGTGGCCCTGCTGGCAGGCGATGAACAGCGGCGTCGCGCCGTTCCTCTCCGCGCGATCGATCTCCGCGCCTTTATCCAGCAGCAGCCGCGCCGCGTCGACGTGGCCATTTGCACACGCGATGTACAGCGGTGTCAGACCGTCCTTATGCGCCCGGTCGATCTCCGCGCCTCTCTCTAACAATAGCCGCACAGCGTCGACGTGGCCCTTCTCGCTGGCGATGTATAGCGCAGTCCGACCGTCCTTATGCGCCCGGTTGACATCCGCATTCTTATCTAGTAACAGCCGCGCCGCGTTGACGTGGCCCTTCTCGCAGGCGATCAACAGTGGAGTCGCACCGCTCTTGTCCGCCCGGTTGACCTCCGCACCTTTTTCCAGCAACAATAGCGCCGCGTCGACGTGGCCGTTCAGGCAGGCGACGTGCAGCGGCGTCACACCGTCCTCCGTCGCCCGATCGACCTCCGCGCCGTTGTCCAGCAGCAGCCGCGCCGCGTCGACGTGGCCCTCATCGCAGGCGATGTACAGCGGCGTCGCGCCGTTCCTCTCCGCGCGATCGATCTCCGCGCCGTTGTCCAGCAGCAGCCTCGCCGTTTCGACGTGGCCCTGCTGGCAGGCGATGAACAGCGGCGTCCAGCTGTCCTGCGTCGCCCGATCGACCTCCGCGCCTTTCTCCAGCAACAGCCGCGCCGCGTCGACGTGGCCGTTCGAGCAGGCGGTGAACAGCGGCGTCCATCCGTCCTTGTCCGCCTGGTCGACCTCCGCGCCGTTGTCCAGCAGCAGACGCACCGCGTCGACGTGGCCGTTATAGCAGGCGATGTACAGCGGCGGCCAACCGTCCTCCATCGCCCGATCGACCTCCGCACCATTGTCTAGCAGCAGTAGCGCCGCGTCGACGTGGCCGTTCCAGCAGGCATAGTACAGCGGCGTTTGTCCGTCCTTGTCTACCCAGTTGATCACCGCACCTTTTTCCAGACACTTAATTATTTCAGCTTCTGAACCTTCCTTACATTTTGTGAATAACTGTTTTGCAAGTTTTGAAATATTCCAATTTTTTAAAGATGATTTATCAAAATTTGTTCCAAAAAACATATCTGTCATATCTTCCAATTCAGATACATCCCAATTATTAATTTCTGGTTGATTAATAAATTTTGCTTTATAAAACATCCTTGTCATATCTGTTACTTTAGATACATCCCATCTAGAAATATCTAATGTAGAAATATCTACATTTTCTAACGTCTTATTAGCAAATAATTCACTCATATCCGTCACTTGAGACACATTCCAATCTATAAGCTTACCATATTCATATCTAATTTCGTTTCTCTCGTCGCTCCATGGATCTGGGTTGTTTAAATATTTGTTTATTTGTATTTTTAATACTTTGTTTTGGGATACTCGTTTTCCATCTACAATTTTTTCTGAAATTGGCATATTTTTAGAGAAATGTGAACTATTCTTTATTTTTCGAGGTATTTTTTGGGTGCTCTTTTTTAATCCTTGTGTACTCTTTTTTAATCCACTTATTGTTGTTCCCAGTAATTTTTTTATTTTGTTTTGATTTTCCTCATTATCGTTAGTCTTTTCAAATTTTTTCTTATTTGCCTTATCCCCTTCTGCATCTTCTGAACCTTCTGAACCTTCTGAACCTTCTGAACCTTCTGTATCTTTTACAGGGACATCGGTCGAGATATCATCTTCTTCATCTCCATCTTCTTCTCTTGTTGCAACTCTTGCTGTTACACCTGCTTTTTGTTTCAATTTTTTTGTTTTTTTTTGTTTTTTAATTTTTATAGTTAATTTATTATTTTTAATTAATTTTGAATTTTTATTTAATTTTGAATTTTTATTTAATTTTAATTTTTTAGTTATTTTTCTATAATATAATTTACTCTTCATGTATATATATACACATATAATAATATAGATATAATAGAAAAATGATTTAAAAAAATGATTATATAATAAGTATTATATATAGAAATAAGTCATTGATAAAATGGAGACTAATAATAAAATATATCAAATATATGATTGGCATACTTTTGATGAAGAAATAGATGACGATTATTCGGATTCTGATTCGGACTCTGCTAATGAATTACAAATAAGCAATCGATTTATTGCGTATATGTTTTGTATTACGGAAACCGGCGATAATGTTAGTATAAAAGTAAAAGATTTTACACCATTCTTTTGGGTAGAACTACCTATGAATTGGAAAGAATATTGGACAATTCCATTTTTAAATGATATTCAAAAGAAATTACCAAAAAGTATTCGTGGAGAGTTTATTACTGATCGTCCTTTAAAAAAAACATTAAGATATAGATATAAATTTGGAGGTTATCAATGGAATAAGAAAAGACCATTTTTGCAATTAGTTTTTGTTAGCGAAAAATGTTTGCGACGTGTGTACTATCTTTTGAAAAAACCATACAATTTTAGTCTAGCAAATCTCTATTTTCACAGTTTTGCTATTTATGAAAAAAATATTCCTCCGATATTACGACTAATTCATTTAAGAAAACTTAAACCATCTAGTTGGATTAAATTAGGAAATACCGCAAAATTATTAAAATCATCTTTAGCAGAAACTAATTTTAAATATAATTATGTCGTAGATTGGAAAGATATACATAATGTCGAAAAAGATACAATTGGTCCTCTAAAAGTAGCTTCTTTTGATATTGAAGCAGATTCTAGTCATGGAGATTTTCCGGTTGCTAAAAAAGATTATTACAAATTAGCGATGAATATGTATGATGAATACATACGATTAAGAAAACAAAAAAAAAGAGCTACACCCGTAAATGTAAAACTGTGGATTAAAGCGGCTTTTCGAGAATATACACAAAAAAATTATAATAAAAATATAGAATCATCTATTCAAAATATAGTTTTAAAAGATCCTATTTTACGAGATCAATCTGATATTATATTTCATAATATAGAAGAAGTGAGTAATGAATGCTTTCGTGAATTATCAAAACAAGATTCGAAAAAGGGAAAAGAAATAGTAATATCATTAACAAATATATTGAATGATGCTTTTCCAAAAGTACAAGGAGATAAAGTAATTCAAATAGGAACTGTGTTATATGAATATGGAAATGAAAGTAATTCAATCATCCGCCATATTATAACTTTAGGGGGATGTAATTCTATTCCAAATGCAATAGTAGTATGTTGTAAAACTGTAAAAGAATTATTCATAGAATGGGTAAAATTTTTAAATAAAATACAACCAAATATTCTGACTGGGTATAATATCAATGGTTTCGATTTCAAATTTTTATGGGATTGTGCAGATGAATATGGATGTCAAAATATTTTAAAGAATCTTGGAGCATTCAAATATAAAGATTCTTCATTTGTTGTCAAAGAATTAACATCTGCTGCACTCGGACATGTTTTCAATTACTATATTGATATTCCTGGAATAGTTGGTGTTGATCTAATGAAAGTTGTTCAGAAAGATTATAATTTATCAAATTATTCTTTAGATTCTGTGTCAACTGAATTTATAAATGGAATGATTACAAATGTAGAACATGATAAGTTAAATTCAATAATGATATTAAATACATCTAATACTTTTAGTTTAAAAGTTGGAAATTATATTGCAATTTATGAATCTTCTATAATTGGCAATGAATATATAGGTGAAAGGAAAAAAATATTATCAATTGTTGAGAATGTAAGCATTTCTGTAGAATTATGTGGAGATGATTTTAAAATACCCGAAAATCCAAAATCATACTTTTGGTGTGTTGGTAAAGATACCGTTAATCATCAAGATATTTTTGCAATGCAAAAAGGTTCTGATGCGGATAGAGGAATTGTTGCAAAATATTGCATTCAAGATTGTGAGTTATGTTTAAATTTGATACAAAAATTAGAGATTGTAACAAATAATATTGGTATGTCAAACGTTTGTTTGGTTCCATTTTCATATTTATTTTCGAGAGGACAAATGATTAAAACATTAAGTTTAGTATCTTCCGAATGTTTAAAATTACATTATTTAATTCCGGAACTTCCAAAACCTCCGGAAGATGTTAAAGACTCATACGAAGGTGCAGAAGTTTTAGAACCATGTCCTTCTATTTATTTAAATGAACCAATTAGTGTTTTAGATTATGGATCATTATATCCTTCATCAATGATTGGAACAAATATTAGTCATGATACAATAATTACGGATCAGAAATATCTTGGAAAATCCGGAGAAATATTATTAAAAAAACTATCTATAGATTTTGAAGATGTAACATATGATAATTATATATCGGTTCTTGTTGGTAAAACATGGAAAAAAAAAATTCATAAAAATCATCCTCAAGTAACTTGTAGATATGTTAAACCTCCTAAAATAAATGATAAAATTGATGATTCAAAAAGAGGGATTTTACCAAAAATTCTAATGAAATTACTAGAACAACGTAAAAATACTAGACAACTTATTAAAACGGAAAAAGATCCATTTAGAAGATCAGTCTTGGACGGTTTACAGCTAGCATATAAAGTAACTGCAAATTCTCTATATGGAGGTGTAGGTGCGGCAGTTAGTGCATTATATTATAAGGATATTGCAGCATCAACAACAGCTATAGGTAGACAACATTTACATTTAGCAAAAGATTATGTCAATAAACATTTTCCAAAAGCAAAAGTAGTGTATGGCGATTCCGTTGTTAGCGATACACCTATTCTTATAAAATATAAAAACAAAATGAGTATTACTACTCCAGAAGATTTATATAATAAATTTGAAACTATTGGACCATTCAAAGAGGTAGATCCCTTTGAAAAATCGTATATCAATTGTTCTGAATATTTTGTTTGGACTGAACAAGGATGGACTAAAATTAATCAAGTTATGAGACATAAAGTTGAAAAAAGAATACTAAGGGTATTAACACATACTAGTTCTGTTGATGTCACAGAAGATCATTCTTTATTGGATGTAAATGCAATAGCAGTAACTCCTAATCAATTAAATGTTGGTGACAAATTATTAACTTCATTCCCAGATAAAATTAATAGTTCTGATGACAAAATAAGTATTAATTTTGCAAGAATAATCGGATTTTTCTTTGGAGACGGAACATGTGGGATTTATAATTCTCAAAGTGGAATAAAAGCATCTTGGAAAATAACAAATACAGATATTCAAAAAATTAAATATTATGAAGAAATTTGTTCCAAGGAAATACCGCAATTCAATTGGAAAATATATGATACGAAAAATAGACGAAATCATATTTGGACATTAGAATTTTGTGGAAAAGGCAAAAAGAAGTACATAGAAAAATTTAATAATTTACTATATCATGAAACAACAAGATCAAAACAAGTTCCAAACTGTATTTTAAATGGTAGTTACGATATTAAAAAAGCATTCATTATAGGATTATATGATGCGGATGGTCATAAATCTACAATGTTTAGTCAAAATACTAAACATTGGGGGGTTATTTTAAATACTCTAGACAATTCCGGAGATTGTTATATCGATCACAAAGGTAAAATTGCAGTAATGGGAATATTTACAATTTTAAAATCATTGAATTACTATGTTTCCATTACTTGTAAAGATGTTAAAAATAATATATATAGAATAACTTTTACAAGTATTAATAAATGTATTCAAAATTCTAATGAAATTAAACAAATTATTGATCTTGGAACCACAGAACAATTTGTATATGACTTAAGCACTGAGAATCATCATTTTCAGGCTGGAATTGGAAACTGTATTGTTCATAATACTGATTCTATATTTGTAAATTTTAATCCAATCTTAGAAAATGCAAAAGCTATTGACCAAAAAGAAGCTATTCAGTCGTCAATTGATTCTTCAATTATAGTTGAAAAAGGTATTCAAAAATTACTTCAATATCCGCATAAATTGGAATATGAAAAAACGTTTTATCCATTCATTTTATTAAGAAAAAAAGGATATATTGGTAATAAATATGAATTTGATTTAAACAAATTCAAACAAACCAGTATGGGAGTTGTTACAAAAAGGAGAGACAATGCACCAATATTAAAATATATATATGATGGAATTATTAAAAAGATTATTAATGAAAAAGATATTGATGGCGCTATTCAATTCTTAAATTTCAATATTCAAGAAATATTAAATGGAAAATTTCCTATGCATTACTTTATTATCACAAAAAAACTCAAAGCTCAATACGCTAACCCAGAACAAATTGTACACAAGGTTCTAGCAGATAGACGTGCAGAAAGAGATCCGGGTAATAAACCTCAATCAAATGATAGAATTCCGTATGTTTATATTAAAACAAAAAATATACCAAAATTACAAGGAGATAGAGTAGAAGATCCTGAATTTATTACACAAAATAATTTAAAAATTGATTACTTATTTTATATTACAAATCAAATTCAAAAACCGGTTTGTCAAGTTTTTGCATTAGCTTTAGAAGATTTACGTAAATACGGATATAAAAAAGAAAAAGATTATTTTAAAAAAATTGAAAAACAACTTAAGATAGACAAAAAAGAACCTGCAGTTATTAGAGAAAAAATTATGATTTTGAAAATGGATGAAGTCTATAATGTTTTATTCAAAAGAATTGTTAAAATTGAAGAAGGTAAAAGATATGGACAACGTCAGATTAGTGATTTCTTTATCAAATAAATTTTAAAAAAACACAAACACAAAACAAAAACAAAGAAAAAACACAAAACAAAAACAAAGAAAACAGTAATGCCACCACAATTATATGTGAATAATAATGTGCCGGGTCCTAAGTCCGGAATCATAAAGCTGCAGAAGGATTTTTTTTATGATTAAAAATAAAAAATATATTAATGCCAAAATTTAAAGATTATCCGGAGTTTACTCCAAACTTGACTCCAAAACAAATTTTTTTATTAGGTAGTTTTACTGATTCAGGTGGTTATTGGAGAAATATTTATTCAGGTGTTTTAAAAAAGAATTTGAGTAATCAACACAAAGAATTCAAATTTTTGAAAGATGTGCCGGATCACTTATTAGTAAATCATGAAAAAAACTATAAAAAGTATAACAGATATTCTGTTAAATCGGGTTCTTCTTTAGAAGATTGGGAATCCAAAAACTGGATCCATCAACAAGATCCATACGGTTGGGTACAATGGTACTGTCGATTTTATAATGGTAGAAGAACGGATGATGACAAAAGACAAATAAAACGTTGGTTAAATTTAGCTGGTCCGAAAGGACGATTTCGAAATGCTCTCATAAATAAGATAAAAGCCAAAAACGCAAAATTTAATGATGAATCAATATCTCCTGTAATTAGACAAACTTTACAACATTGGGGATATAGATTGACAGAAAAAGATTTTAACCTCAAATAAAACTTATCCAATCGCGCTTTTAAGAAAAGCATTCGTAAAACTTATTTATGTTTCACTATTTTAACAAAATGTTTTTCTTCTCTGTGTGTATATATTATCAATATATCACTTTTGTGTCTGTTCATTTATACTTAAAAAATAGCGCTTTTTAAAGTGGTTTTAATATATAGTACTATATTAGAAATGAAATTACAATTAAGAAAATTTGATATGTCGTCTATTGCTAGCGACAAAGTTGTCGTAATGGTCGGTAAAAGAAATACTGGTAAATCGTTTTTATGTAGAGATTTATTGTATTATCATCAAAAAATACCAGTTGGAACAGTTATCTCCGCTACAGAATGTGCAAATGCCTTCTACTCATCAATGGTACCTCCATTATTTATACATAATGAATATAACGAAGGTATAATCGAAAAAGTTTTAACAAGACAAGCGAAATTATTACAAAAAACAAAACAACCAGGAGGACATCGAATAAATCCAAATGCATTTTTAATATTAGACGACTGTTTATACGATAATAGTTGGACTAAAAGTAAATTTGTAAGATCATTGTTTATGAACGGTAGACATTATAAGATTTTCTTTATTATTACTATGCAATATGCATTAGGGATTCCTCCAAATTTGAGAACAAATATTGATTATACTTTTATATTACGAGAAAATATAATTCAAAACCGTAAGAGACTTTACGATTGCTATGCAGGTATGTTTCCCAATTTTGAAACGTTTTGCAACGTAATGGACCAGTGTACAGAAAATCATGAGTGTCTCGTCATTAATAATAATGCGAAAAGCAATAAATTAGAAGATCAAGTTTTTTGGTATAAAGCTCGTAGTCACGCAGATTTTAAACTTGGTTCCCCGGAAATATGGCGATATAGTCAGCAGAATTATAACGGCAAGGTAATACACGATAAAGAAGATCGCGAATATGACCCAAATGCCTTTAAAACTAAATCGAATAAGCCGCGTCTTAATGTTTATAAGAATAATAATTATTGGTAAATATTCCTAATATATTATATTTCTTAGAGATCTATAACAATATATAAACACATAAAAATGAATATATAAGTAATAATGTAAATATAACCCATTAAAAATTCATAATGCCATCTAAATCCGGAAAAAAGTGGAGAGGCACTTATACTGATATTAATAGGACCCCCCAACAAAGCAAACCTTTTGAAACCAGAATTGAAGCTGTTAACTGGGAAATTAAACTTAGAGAAGCTGTGAAACAAGAAAAAGCTAGAATTAAAAACTCTAAAACTGTTGCAGAACAAAGAAAAGAAAATCTTAAAAAATCAGGAAATAATTTTCAAACAGAAGCAACCGCTACTTTAAAATTTTGTGAATTATTAAAAGATCAATATAAATTTTTACAAGTAAGAGATGGTGCGAAATCGGACTTAGCTTTACAATTTAAATCAAATAATTCAAATAAATATTACGCGTTGCAAGTTAAAAGTTGTTCTAAAAGAGATAAAGAAAATTATATAAATAAAGATGGTTCTTCAAATAATAAAACACCTAGAGCTTATTTTAATTATATAAATAAATATCCAAATTCAATTGTTGTATGCATTCTACTAGAACCATTTACTATTTGGATGTTTAACGGGGAAAATTTATTAAAAAAAAAAAAATTACATGAAAGTCAAAAAACAGATTTTTTTCAAAATGGATTAATTTACGATGAAAAAAAAAATATTAATCGTCTACATAAACTTAAAGAATATTTAACTTCTCAGAAAAACGGATATGCTCGATATGCTCAAGAAAAAATTGAATATTGGGATGTTCAACTTGCTGCGACACAATATATTGAACACAAAGCAAATCAATTATATCAACAACATTGGAATAAAACATTTGATAGACGTAAAATTGGTGAGCTTGAAAATCAACCGTATGATCTTATAGAAAATGGCAAAAAAATTCAGGAGAAAATATGTAGTATAAAAGGGACATCTGCATTTGAAGTAAGCTTATGCAAAAAAGGAGGAAGCATTAATGGGAAAAAATCTAAAAAAGTTACTTATGAAAAAAATGATTTTGATGTATTGCGGGTTTATGTTTTGTACACTTTAGATAAAGAAAATAAACCTTCATTCAAAAAAGAAGATTATAGAGTGATAACATATAATAAAAACGATAACAAATACAGGAATGCAATAAAAGATATAGATTCTTGGAAATTATCTGGTCATTTTGATTTTCCAATGAAGATTTTGATAGAACACAAACTCATTCATACAGAAAATACAAAAGGTCAAGTGAGTTTTATGACACATTTACCCAAAGACATATTGCAATCACTAGGTTATAAAAAACCTATTAAATGTAAAAATGATTGGACACGAGAATATTTTATTAAAATATAAGAAAAAATGTATTGTATAAAAAAAATGTCATTTACAAGTGTAATGATACAGTAAAAAAAAACAAATATTAATTCATAATCTACATCCTAATTTAAAAATCGATATCCATATCAGTCTGATTTCTATAATTTTTAGGTTTATAAAACTTTATATAAATTTCGATATTTTTGATATCATTTTTAATTTCATTAAATAATTTACTTAATAATAATTCATTACAAGTAGATTTCTCTACACTGGTAGAATTAATAGTATTATCACATCTAGCAAATATTTGATATCTTGATCTATGTTTATTTTTATTTATAAAATTAATAATAAAATTTGCTAAATAAATTATAGAAGAATCATTTATTGTAAGTAGAAAATCATCTGAAATTCTTGAATTTGTTGTAACTTTCTGTAAATTGATTTTGTCTATGAGTTTTAGTTCTTCCTCCGGTATAGATTTTTTAATTTGTAATTTTTTGCATCTATTGTCAAATAAGTTTAAAGATTTGTATTTTAAAATATCAATTGAATTTTCAATTTTACTTTTGCTTTTAATATCCATTTTAATTTTCATACTTTAATAATGTTGTAATGCAAATATAATCATTTTTTTGATTAGTACAATTTATGATAAATTACTTCTACAAATAGGACAATTATTATTAGTTGTAAACCATTTTTCTATACATTCGCAATGAAATTTATGTGAACAAATATTCATTTGTCTTGTAATATCATTTTTTGCAAAATAATTTTTACATATTGCACAAGTTTCTTCATTATCATCTTCCATAACTACTGACAAAGTTGTATTATTCGTGATTTCTTCTAGAGAAGTTGGTCTACTATTATTTGTATTTTGAAATAAGTTGTTTAACGAATTATCATATGGAATATCTTGTACTTCTAAATGCAAATTTTCTGGGGGTAATGTAAAAATAGTTTCTAATAAATTTAATAAATGTGAACTCTGAGTTGTATTTTGTGAAGTTGTATTTGGAGGAGTAGTCGTATGTTGTGAAGTTGTATTTGGAGGAGTAGTCGTATTTGGAGGAGTAGTCGTATTTTGAGGAGTAGTTGTATTTTGAGTATTAAATGGAGATGTAGAACTACTCGCAACTGGCGGCTGCGGAACTCTTCTACTAAAAGGATTCGTATAATATGAAAAAGGAGTTGATCTTAAAAAAGAATCATAGTTATTATCGTTATTTCTAGTATTGATACATATTTCACATTTATCTATACATATTTTGATATCTGAATTCATCTTAAATTATAATGTAATTTTTTTTAAACAAAAAATCGCAAAAAAAAATTTGTGTTTTTGTTTAATTTTTTGTTTTTTGTTGATTTTTGTTTATTTTTTTGTTGTTTGTTTGTTTTTTTGTTGTTTGTTGTTTGTTTGTTTTTTTGTTGTTTGTTGTTTGTTTGTTTTTGTCTGTTTTTCTTTATTTTTGTTTGCACTTTATACATAGTGCATTTGGATTAAATGATGAATTTCTTTGAGTATATAAAATATCTCTAAAACCAAGCTGTTGTCTAAGATGAATAACCGTTCCCATCGTTAGTTTTGAGTTTAAATCATATATATTTTCTTTTTGAATTTGTCCATTATCATCAGTATAGAATACATGCTTAATACCCCATTTCATTGCTAAATTTTTGCAATGAATGCATGGTTTTGCATTTCCTAAGATATATTTTCCATTTACTTTTTTATATCTTACTGACCATAAACTCGCTTTTTTTAATTTTCTTTTATCTTTTATTTTATTGATTGCATCCATTTCTGCATGACGTGTAACTACGTTTTTACATATTTTTGAGATTCCTTGCAAGCCACATTCCCCAATCGAAAGTATTTTTCCAGATAAGACAATTGCTGCATAATGTGTAGGTAATTTATTCGGAGCGTTGAACTACTTTGAAATTTTCATTCTTATAAAAAGTATTTTCTAAAGATGAGAGAATAGACTTTTCGCGAGACATTTTATTTCCTATAATACTTACTAGTGTTTTATCTTTATATTGTTATTTAGTATTAAGATGAAATTTTGAATCATTTTTTTATCTACTTATATTTTTTAAACCCTTATAATTTTTAAAAACTATATATAATTTTTAAGAATTTATATAATTTTAGGAAAAGAATCAGATTCTGTCCAATCTGCTGGTTTATATTGACATGCCTTGGAATGTTGTATACATGCTGCCGCGAAGCCAAATACGTTTTCACAACCGCGAATAAATTGTTCATTTATAGATTCTACATTCGGATCATATTGCGGATTTTTAATAAATTGAGATTGTGGATTGCGAAGAAATTGTTTATTTATCAGGGTTACACCGGGGACGTATTGTGGATTGCGAACAAATTGTTCGTTTATCGATTCTACATTCGGATCATATCGCGGATTTTTTATGATACAATGAGCACATGGAAACTGTCCGAATTCATTTCTTGGGATATATCGTGTTGCTTTATGACTACGACGTTTATCTCCTACAGACGGAGGTTCTCTAGTGGTTGGCGGTTTTCTACTTGATCGCTTTTTTTGATGATAATCATCAAAATCATTAGGATCATCAACCTCCGGAATGTAAGCATCATCGTCAAAACTTTTTTTGTCTATAAAAGATCGCATATCATCATCTTTTCTATGTTTAATACTAGCAAGAGCAAGTACTGCTTGGGCATCCGCATGTGTAGGCTTACTACCTACTTTCTTCTCAAAGGGTGACTTTAATACAATTTTGGTATTTCTTGGTTTCAATATTTTCTTGGTCATTTTTATTCTAGATAAACGATACTTTTCTTCCTGAGCTTTTTGTTCAGGTGGAGCTTCAGGTACTTCAATTGATGCTTTTTTTTTCCCAAAATATTTGTTGATTTATTTTTGTATATTGTTCCTCCATGTTTATTGTTCTTAACAGTATTCATTTTTTTTTGTAAGCTTTTAATTTTTTTTTTCAATGTATTTTTTTTCAATTTTATTTTAAGTTTTTCAATTCTTTTTTTAATTTCATTTTTACCGCCTACTACTCTTGCGTGAGTGTAATTTATTTTAGTAGCATCTTTACTAGTTCTTTTGCGTTGAATTTCATCATCATCTTCTAACACTCTTTTGTTGGTAGATAACGCAGTTGGCTCCTGAGTTAATTCAACTCTATTCGTTATTTCTTCTTCAGAAGAAGGGGCTTCAGAAGAAGGGGGATTGGTTCCTCCAGATATAGCCTTTATGCTAGCATCTGCAGCATTTGTACTAGCATCTGCAACTATATTTACAGCTTGTGTTGTAGCATCTGCAACATTTGTTGCAGCGTCTGCAGCATTAGTGACAGCTTGTGTTGTAGCATCTGCAACATTTGTTGCAGCGTCTGCAGCCTTTGTGATAGCTTGTGATGCAACATCTGCAACATTAGTTGCAGCGTCTGCTGCATTCGTGACAGCTTGTGATGCAACATCTGCTGTAGCGTCTGCTGCATTCGTGACAGCTTGCGCTGCAGATGCTGCTACATTTGCAGCAGACGCTGCAGCATTATTTGCAATACTTGTAGTCGTGTTAAGTAGTGCATCCATTATGTATTAACATAATACTATTTTTTTTTCCGGGTTCTTTTCCGGGTTCTTTAAGACATGTTACAAAAATTATAAAACAAAAAAAAAATAAAAACATAATCATTTTTTATTTAGAAAAACCCTCTACGGCTTTTTAATTATTTCGGACTTGGGACCCGACACATAATTTTATATTAATGTGGTGGTATTATTTTTCTTTATTTTTTGTGTTTTGTTTTTATTATTTGGTAATATTTGATTTATTTTATTCATTGTAATCTAAAATTGAAAATAATATTTTATATTAAATGTTTTTATAATAAATGATTTTCATTAAATCTAAAGTATTAGTTTAATCATTTTTATGGTCTTTTTTAAATTCAAGTTTCGACAGCAACGAGATCAGATGATATTTGTTGTTATAGTATGCTGACTGTGGTGCCTCCAACGCCACCACCTCTTGAAATGTGGGAGACTGTACGCTTTTCGTAGGCACGAAAGCCTTGGCCTCGGAGTCTACCTGGCAGCGACGCGATGCCACGTGCCCCTTTAAAAATCAGTCTCAGAGGTTTTACGATTTGTGGCAGGCGATATCACGGGTTTCAGCGTTGCAATACTACAAAAAATTATGAACGATTTCATTGTCTTCATTTACTTTAAGTTAATAATTTAGACTTTAAGTTAATTATTAATTAAGGCAGGGAGTCCCGCTCCTAACTCGCGAAGATACCCGTCCGGATTTGCGAATTTACCTCCGACCAACTTCAACTTCAACGTGAACTTCAATCATAGGCGTACTCGTGTAATATTTGATTTTGGCACTGTTCATCACTATAGAGTCGGTTGTGAGTGTATATATATACGAGTGTCCTCATTTAAGACAGAGTTTACAGTATTGTATAATGATTCTTCATATGCTATCATATCTTGTTCGCAAATATGCTCGGTAAACGATACACCTCCTGGCCATGGAAATTCAAAGAGCTGCACAACATTTTTTTTTGGAGTTGCGGCATTTGTCCATTTATTATTAGTGTTTTTGTGGTCGCTCCCGGTGCTGCGGCGATTTCTACAGATGCGCGCAGCAGCACTGGCGCGACCACGGCGACTGTGGTAGCTGTGGTGGTTCGTTGACGTGTTCATTGGTAACATCTTGTTGTATGTGCACTGCTAACGCAAACTAGCTGCACCTGAGAGAGAGAGAGGAATAAAATGCACTAGTACGGGTTTACTCTCCCGATTTTTTAATGTATTGTTTTTAAATTAAATTATAATAACCAAATGCTCCCCCGATACCTGGCGAAATGCATTTTTGTTTTAATTCCAATACTACCTTATCTGTAACAAATGTTTTCCACACATGAGTTGGATTTTTTGTCCAATATTTGACAAATTTTGAATTATAATTAATATTATTAACATATAATAATGTTGATTTATGAGCCAATTCTTTACAATTTAAAATATCACTTTTAACAGTATCTAAATCGAATCCTCCATCGATTATTATTAAATCAAATTTTTTATTTTTATTTGTTAACATATATTCCGGGAGTGTCTTTTTTTAATCTCCTTTAATAAAATTAAATCTAGAATAATAATTATTTTCGATAAAATTAACTCCAGTACTTACACTTTGTAACTTTCCTTCATCAAAACTTGTAATATTAATATTTTTATGTAAATCTAACAATGTTTCTGTTACATGTCCCGCTAGAAAACCGATTTCTAAAACATTGAAATCATTATTAAGTTTGTGTAACATTAATTTTGATTCAATTGTAGAGATAAAAAATTCTTTTAAATCATGTGATTTAATTATACTTCCTTGACGTAATGTTATATTTTTGTCACTTAATAATTTATCAAGTTTAGAAATTGTATTTACATCAATAAGTTTTATTAAATCTTCTGCAGATTCTTGTAAAATAAACCACTTATTAAACATTTTCATTCTTTGAATTTTCATTTTTGATACATCATAATTGAAATGAATTATATAAGGGGTATATGGTTTTAAATCACGATAATATTTGCCGTTCGGAAAACCATCAAGATCTAAATATTTGTGATTTATTTTAGATGCAAATCTTCTTAAATATTGTTGATCATTATTAAATGATGACAAATTTTCCCGTATTTTATCAAAATTAGTAATATTTATAGTATTTTTATTAGATTTCATCCAAAAAAAACCTGTACACATTTCTTCTCTTGAATTATCTGCAGAATCATTTTGAATCAACAATTCTAATTCAGTATTACTATTTATAATTGAAAATATTCTAGGTAAAGGATTTCTTTCAAATACAATATCACCATCAATAAAAATAATATTATTATTTTCTTTCAATTCTTTATTGATAACAAATAATTTGTAAGATGTAATATCCGCCCAAAGTGCTCGTCCTTCAATATCTTTACTTTGTAAAGCACGATATTCAATCCATTCACTTACTTTTGTATTTGTATCTTTATAATACGGAACATAATTTACAATATTATCAGGATATTTTTGTTTGAAAAACGAGTAAGATTTTTCTCCAATACAATATAATGTAAGATATGTCTCTAATCCTAATTTTTTCAATGAAACTAATAAATTATGTGTTAAATGCATATAGCCATCATTTGTTAAAGTTATCATTTTAGTTGATACAAAATCTTGATTTAATTGTATGTTATCATCAAAAAATACTTTCCAACCAATTCCAGGTCCATATATATTATTTAATTTCCATCCGCATATGTTATCTTTTCTAAGTATATTACGATTTGTGTAAGATGTGTATTGTAAGTTGTTGATACATCTCACATATTGAATATGATTCGATACAGTTGATCCTTCGTATCCAATAAAATAATCAGCATTTTCACATATTTTTTTCTCTATAAGAAATTGAAAGACATCTTGTAACTTATGTTTAGATTTACAATTTTTAACCAAATCATCCGTATAAATAATGTGATATTTTTCGTTTACAAAATATTGTAAAAATTCACTATCTTTTCTGTCTGTCATAACGTAGATCGGAATTGTTTTATCTTTATTTATTATTTTCATTTTCTGAATAAATTTATTATAATTTCCATCACAATTTGCATTAATTTTTGCTGAGGAATGACGTAAATCTCCAAAACGAAAATGAACGGATATATATTTACCTGGTAGATTCAATAAATTAAAATTGTTATTAATCTCATCATTATATTTACTTAATGAATAGCAAATTTGTGACATCAATTCATAATTCTTTTTGGTTGTATAAAAATTATAAAAACATCTACTGGCATTTGATTGATAAATTCTTATAACTTTATTTTTCCAAAAAGAATCTTCTAAATCTAAAATATATTTTTCTCTACCTTGTAAGAATTGGTTTATCTTTGAAATATGTTCTCGAGATTTATCTAAGTCTTTATCAATAAAAACTACCCTAGAAAATTTATTTTTCAAAGGCATATCTATTATTTTTTCATTTTCAATACCATTTATTCTTTGATGATTGTAAAACACTTCAAAACCATACTGTAAATGATTGTTATATTCAGTATTTAAAAAATTCAAAATATTACCATAATCAAAATTGCATGATCCTTTATGACATAGTGGAAACTTAATTACTAAAATTAGTTTTCTTTTAGTAAGTTTTGCTAAATATATACCTGTTTCTAGTGAAAATAATTGATTATAATATCCAACTCCAGAAAATAATTCATAAATTAATATGTTTGAATTATCAATTTCATCTATCATTACATACTCAATATATAATTTTATAATATGGAAATTTTAAGTTTGCAGTGTAGTATTAAGTTTGTTCCATAATTTCAGTTATCATAATCATATTAATATTGTAATCTTCGAAATTTTGTACTGGAATTTGAAATACACCTGTTTTTAATTTAATTCTAGATACGTTTTGTTTACATATTTCAAAAATTTGTTTTTTATAATTATTTGAATCTATAAATTTCCCTCTTAATGGTATCTTATTATCTTTGAAAAAAAATTGTAATAAATTATATACATTATAATAATTATTAATACAATTTTTCATTTTTTCTTTTATCATTAATATTAATTCTTGTCTTTGTTGTTCAGATAAATATTTGAATATATTATTTTTGTTAGTTTTATATAGTTGCTGTTGTGTTGATTTCTTTTCTTTTGATAAACGAATTATATTACATTTAATACTCCTTGTATACCTATTTACTTTTGTGATAATATTTTTAATTGACAAATATATAATATTAATTAGAATATGCGCATTTGTATTATCTAGAGGTAAATTTAAACCAAAATCTTTTACCTTTTCTGTATCTATACTTTCATTCAATAATTTTAATAATTCTCTTTTTTTTTCAGAGTTGTCTTTATTATCATTATCATTGGACAATATGTATTTTGATACTGTATATATAGCTTTATCCGAATTTAAATTGTTCAGGTATGCATTTCTAATATTTTTAGAAGTATAAATAATAGCAATAGGTGATTTAAAATATAATTGTAATGGTTGAAAAAAAGATTTGATTGATTGCATATTTATTCTAGCCATTTTTACAGCACTCACTTCGTTTACATTTTGTGAATTTACTATATTACCACCCTGTTTATAATTTAATTTTTTTCTTGATATTCTTTTTTTTAATAGTTTCTTTTTGCGAGTTTTTACAGCTTGTATATCGTTTTTCGTTTCCATATCTCTATAGTATTATTGAATATATTAATTTAAGTTAATTTAAGTTATTTTAAGTTATTTTAAGTTAATTATATCAATTTAATATTTTCTTTTTTACAAAAGAAATTCGTAATATTACATACAATAACCCGCAGAAATAGAATATAAAAAATATTACCAGAATTACGTTCCAAGTCGCAGAGGGAGATTTTTTATTAAGAATATAAAAAAAACCCTCTGCTTCTTTAGTATTCCGGACTTGGGACCCGGCACATTTTTTATCAATATTAATGGGGTTAAAAATCCTTCTGCAGCTTTCATATTCCGGACTTAGGACCCGACACGTTAGTATAATAATAATAATGTGGTGGCATTACTTTTTTGTTTTTGGTATTTTTTCTTTATTTTTTTTTAGTTAGTTTTTTTAGTTTTCTTTCTATTTCTTTAAAAATTTAATTTTATTTTAACTGAATGTTCTTCTTCCTGAAAAGGTATAATTTCAGTAATTATTACATCACGATTAAATCCTAATTTTTCGAGAAATATAATTTTCATAGATCTATCAATATCCATTTGTATTATTTTATCAATTTCTCTTTTTATATTTCTATTTATTCTGTGTTTTCTTTTTGGTGCATCCGGAGGTGCATTCGGAATCAAAAATTTGATAGATTTTTGTGGTGTGCTTGGAGGTGATGTAATATTACTCTCCATAATAATTGTTTTTAATAATTATTGTTTTTAATATATTTAGAGATTAAAACAAATCATTTTTATAATTTTTTTATAAATGAATGTGAGAAAAATAAAAAAAATATTCACGGAGGGGCTCGAACCCTCGACTTCCAGTACATAAGACTGACACTCTAACCAACTGAGTTACGCGAACACCTTTCTGTATCCAGTGAGGTTCGAACTCACGCTTCCGA
>Ga0181420_1000205_pt1 | contig 23789 bp, 33 predicted proteins | sample 43SPOviralmetaG_FD_130145 | JGI IMG/M metagenome (GOLD analysis project Ga0181420, IMG submission 130145) | Marine viral communities from the oligotrophic San Pedro Time Series (SPOT) site, San Pedro Channel, CA, USA - 43 SPOT_SRF_2013-05-22 | ecosystem: Environmental > Aquatic > Marine > Strait... | reverse complement strand
CTTGTTAGTAAGAGTTTGAGAACCCGTAAGAGTTGTTACAGTACTATCAATCGCAAAAGTTACTGCATTGCCTGAACCAGACGTATCAATACCTGTACCGCCTGTAAAGGTCATAGCCTCACTGTCTAGGTCAATACTTAAAGAACCTCCAGAGTCTGCGCTAAAATCAAAGTCTTGAGCAGTTACTTGTGCATCTACGTAAGCTTTAATAGATTGCTGCGTAGCTAATGATGTAGCACTATCAGAACTAAGATCATCTTCATCAAGAATAGCAGTAACTGTAGAGCCACTACCTAGCACAAGGCTGTCAAGATTTGCAGTACCGTCAATATAAAGATCTTTAAACTCTAAAGAAGACGTACCTAAATCAATATCATTATCCGTAACAGGTACAATAGCACCATCTTGAATACGGATCTGCTCTACAGCAGCACTAGAAACTTCTACATAAAAACCTAGACGGTTGTTAGTTCCATCTACTTCGATCTTGTTAAGAAAATCAAGATCACCAATTTTAAAAATATTACCGCCTTGTCCAGCAGTACCATCGTGTCTATGGCCTGTACTAGATGAACTTCCAGCAGAATAACTAAAAGCATTTAAAAGTTGATTATATTCATTATTAAACAAAGATGCTGATATAGTATCCCCGTCAGAAAATGTACTTTGTCTTGTATAGCTTTGAGCCATTTATTATCTCCTACCTGAAGGGGTATAATCTACATATAAACCATTAATAGTAAATGGTGCATTTTGATCTGAACTTGTTACAATAAAACTTACAGTATGTCCACTACCTTGTATTGCTTGACGTACTAATGGATCAGGAGTAGCTCCAAAAACATTAGTACCAAAAATGCCTGAACCAAAAAGACTAGGCAAAGGAATACTATCTAAAATGTAATCTAAAGGTTGTGCGATAAGAGGATCTTCATAATCATAGCGCACACGTAATGTTGGTTGAATACCGCCTTCAGGACTTACAGAAATCCTGACATAACGCATAGTTTTTTTAGTTCCTACATCACCAAAATCTAAATTAGGTGTTTGATACGAAGCTGTAATATTTGCAGGCGTACCCCCATAATCATACGAATTACCTATATTATGATTATAAATATAACCATCACCGTCTCCATGAAATGTTTTTTCAACACCGTCGGAAGCAAAATCAGATGTTATAGCTGTAGCTTTAATTCCTTGTAATTCTGAAAACTGGAAACCTTCATTTGTTAAAGTAGCTATAAAACCTTTAGCAGAACTATTAGCTGTACCATTAGTATTATAAAATAATCTATATTGTGAATTATCTCTTAATACTACACTGCTAATAGTTAAAGTATTTACACTATCTGCTATAGTTTGAATAATAGATTGTATAGGTCTACTTACAGCACCTAACTCAACGTCTCCAATACGGGCTGTACCTGCAACAGTTCTTAAACCATCTGGGCTTAAAAATAACAAGTTACCGCCCATTTCTTGAATACTTGCAGCACTAATACAACCTACATTTTTTGTTACAGGCTGTATTGTAATATTTGAAGAATCATTAATATTCAACAATTTAAAAATACTATTTTTACAAAAAATAACAAGGTCGTTACGAAAACTAGCCAAACCTACTACTTGATCTTCAAGTACAATAGAGCCTGAACCACTTCCTGTAAAATCATCAGGATCGTTTGTTTTACTATAAAAAATTGTATTTTCTGCACCTTCAGCACCTGAAACTACAAGATGTTTATCATGTATAGTTCCTACTGTTGGAGAAACTGTACCACTTACTGTAATTTCACCGGCAAAAAAAGTTCTTGTTGCTAAGGCTCCTGTTCCTTCCATTCTAAAAAAATAAGGTTTGTTAGATCCATCACATATAATAATTTCACCGTAGTCTGAAATACCTTCAAATAATGAAAAACTTGTTTGATTCTGATCGCTACGAGTTAAATCTGTACGTCCTGTAAAGGTTGTGTAGTTATCTCCACTGCTATGTACACTTTGCTTAGATATAGAAATCCATGAGGTTCCGTCTTGACTAAAAAAAATTCCTGTACCTGAACAAACTATTACACCATCAGCATAAACTTTAATACCTAATATTTTATTAGACCCATTAGGTCTTACGGATGATCCACCACCAAAAATACTAAAACCATTTACACGTCTATAGCCGCCATTAATATCTACTTCAAAGTTTGTAAGTTTAGAAGCAATCCCCGGCTGCTGAAGCATTTCAAGTTGGTTAAGACTTGTATAGAGTCCTCCTCTAGCTGATAAACCAAATGGCTGAGACATTAAACAAACCTCATACGATCATCTTTAAACTCACCCGGATTAGGCTCCATTAAATTAAGCTTCATCAAACGCAAGCCACGCTTATAATCTTCAAGCGCAAATGCAGAAAATTGAGGACTTTCTTTAAATTGATAAATGTAATATCTAGCTCTGTTAAGAAGCACAGGCTTATAAGTATTTGCAAATACAATTTCATCACTATACAAAGAAAGTTCTGTAGGTAGTACATAAGCATAAAACCAAACACGGTATACTTTATCTGGTATAGAACTTAAACCAAACTTACGATTATCAGGACTTTTAATAACACGATCAGGTACACCATACTGCTGCGTATCTGCATCATCTAAATTTTCTGAAATACGACGATAATCTTTCCAAGCTTCTGTTGTAGTAAAACGTAAGTTTCTTGCAACATAAGGTGCTGATTCTCCTGATACACCTACCGTAGTAAGATAAAAATTATCCCAATCAATATAACCATAGTCAGTAGTCAGCGAAGAACTAGAAGGTTTTAAAGTATACCAGCGTTGTCCTGCTACAGTTTCTACATACACATTACCGTACATAGGATCTGTTTCACCGCTTAGGTTAGCAGCAAGGAAAGGCCACTGAGGTTCTTCATTAACAATATCTAGATAAGCCCTGTTAATAGAGTCTTTAACGTGTTGTTGAATACCCACAGCAGAAGCAAAGCTAGAACTTGTAAGCTCTACCTCATTCATCTCCCGCAGGAGTTCATTTGCTAAATCTAGATATGTTGCCATTATTTATGCGCCTTTTGAACCTCAAAGGTTGCTGATTTACTTGCACCCTTATGGGGCTTATAACCGTCTTTAGGATCTTTCATAAGCTTAAAAGTCTTTCCAGACTTCATCCAGTGGTAGCCTTTTGGAGCAGGTACTTTCATTTTACTTTTTGCGTTACCGTTCTGCTACCACACATTTTTTCCATCTCTTGTACGGAAGCATAGCCTCCTTTATTGTAAGCACTACGTTCTGTAGAACCTCCACCCATCATTTTCTTTTTAGCATACATACTTTGACCTCCTTCAGAATATTGTATTCTTTCGTCATAACCAATAGGAAATGTAGGTAGTTGCTGAACTCCACCATAGTTTTGAGATTGACTATTTACTTGAGACACCAGTTTTTTAATTTTCTTCATTAAACCCATTAGTCTTGCTCCATTGAAAAAGTTTTACTAATTGCTCTAGCGCCTTCAAACTCTGTAGCGCATTCAGGATCAGAGTCTTTATTAAAAATTTTATCAAAGTTATCTTTGTAACGTGCGTAATTAGTTCCTTTACGGATTCTGCTACCTTTACCAGCAATAGTTTGTCTCATCATCATAGGATTTGAATTTGAACCAATTTGAGGCATTATAATCTCCAATAAAAAAGGAAAGGGGCCACCGAAGCAGCCCCCACCTAAAAGGTCTAGTCGATACCGTAAAAGGCTGCAACCAGAGCTTCTGGACGCAGTACCTTAGCACCGTAAACGTGTAGACCACGTACAATATCACCGAAGCTTGAAGGATCACGGATCACTTCAGTGCTGGTAATAGTTTGAGCCGTAGCCGTAGAAGACATGTGACCAGCCAAGCACTTACCAGCAGCGTTAGACGTTGCAGCAATGTTGTTTGACTTGTACATATCGAAACCACGAAGCTTGCCAGAGCTTACCAAACCATTACGGATTGAGCCTTGGCCTGCGTTGAAGTCTACTGACAAGAGCTTAGAAGAGCTTTGTGCAAGCACTTCATAAAACTCAGGATTTGCTACGAACCAGCGTCCTTCTTCTGGGATGTTTTGCTCGTCTAGCAAACGTGCCATACGTGCCATCACATCAATAGGATCATGCTCAGAAGCAGCAAAACCAATGTCCAAGTTACCAGTACCATCAAAAGTACCAGCAGCAATATCAGTAGCATTGTCCGTACCCATGCTATGATTTGGGGATGCATCTGGAACACCAGCAAACATAGTAGCTAGTACACCTGCGTCAAAAGCATCACGCAAAGAGTAAGCTGCTGAAGACGTAGCAACGTCACGGAAGTTAACGTGAGACATGTTAGTTTCAATGTCATCTACGATAAACTTAAATGCGTTAGCAGTGTCAACAACCAGAGTTACTTCTTGGTCAGTCAACTTAGTTTGCGTTACATCTTGACCACGCTCATACTGATAAACAGTAATTTCAGGCTCTTTGATGATTCGTACACTATCACCGAATGCTGCAATTTCACCCGCATAGTCAGTGTTCGTAATACCTTCAATCACAGAAGCCTTACGGAAAAAGTTTAGTACCTGCTTGGAATAAACTTTAGGTAGGAAAAACGAGTTAGTTTGTCCTGATACAGAGTTACCAAAGTTAGCATCGGTATCTGTAGACGGTTCAAAAAATTGATCACTTACATTATAAGCCATGTTAATATTCTCCTAATAACACAATTAATTATGCTACTACACGGCCCTCCATCATTGCTTGCTTAATATCTTCTTCATATTTATCAAACTGATCTAGGGACATAGCAGCGATTTCCCGTTCAGTCCAGATCTTAGGTTGACCAGCATCTACGTTAGTTGTTTTAGTTGATACCATATCTGCTGCCGAACCTTGAGGTTTCTTTCTGGGCTGTTGTTTTTGAGTAACACCAGTTTCCAATTTGTAAAGATCAATAGCTTTTGAAGCTAAAGCAACATTATCAGGGTTATTATAAACCCAATCTTGAATCTGCTCAGGTTGCTCTTTAGCCCACGCATGAAACTGCTCATCCCCTCTGATGTCCTCAAAGTCTGGATGGCGCTGTTGCAAAGTGGTTTCAGCCTCTCTACGCAATACTTCAGACTCACGTTGCCGCATAGCTTGTAGTTGCGCTTCAAGTTCTGCTACCTGCCGTTGACTCTGCATATGTGCTACAGATTCAACAGTGTTATACAGATCAGGATACTCCTCTTTAAAACTTTCTAACTCTTCTTCAGACTTAGGCGGTTCATAACGAGGCTGTGCTTGTTGAGCCATTGCAAGGAGTTCTTGCTCCTTTTGTTTAAACTCTCCAAGTTTTTGATCATAATGTTTCTTTAGATCATCGTATCGTTTCTTATAGTTAGTCCTCTTACGAGGTTGAGCATCTTCTTCAGGGGCCTCTTCAGGGGTAGCCTGTGGTTCTGGCTCAAAAAATAATCCATCTGCACTGCCTCTACTGGGCTTGTCTGGCGTGTGCCAAGACTTTTTAGCATTATAAGGATTACCAACTTCTTCTTGTACTTCTGACATTCTCAATCTCCTTCACGGGGCTTGTGTCTTGCAAGGTAGCCATATTAACTCCGTCGAGTTTATGGGGCTTGTCTTACCAAGGTAGCCGTAAAATTATCGAAGACTAGGCATCTTATTTGCACCCACCATAAGCTTTTTGATTTCCTCATCGGTTTGACTGAGGGGTGAATCTTGCTCTTTAGGGTCTTCTTGCATATAACCGCCAATAGCCTTCATTTGATAACCACCATCATAAGCACGTTCAGCATCATCCATAATTGTTTGAAGCTGATCCGCGCCAATCTGGTCGGTCGCTTTTCTGGTAAATACAAACTCTCCATCACTCAAACGAGCGGGGATAGAATCTGATACACCAGTTCCGGGGCCGTCTACTTCGCCAGCACCCGAAAACTCACTAGCAACTGTAATTACTTTGTCCAAGATATCTGATAGTCTTGGATCATTTTGTAATACACCTGCTAGGTAATCTTGTTCATCATCGTCAAGGGATTCATCCATGACGTAACTAATATAATCGTCTTCCATCTCATCATCTGGAAGCTGCGAAGCCAGTGCTTCATCCATTTCATCTTCTGGTATGTTAGGATAGGTATCTACTGGCATACCTTCAGGGGGCATCATCATTGAGCCACCTTCGTTAAATACTCCACGTCCTTTTAAGACATCTGCCTGAGTAATCTTTCCATCGCCTGTAAGATCTGGTAAACCACCTTTTGCTTTTCCGGATCTTGCTGCACGTTCTTCAGCACTACGTTCCTCTTCTATTTTTTTGTGGACAGCAATTTTAGTCATATCACTGACGTTTCCAGTATCCCTTTGAAAGTTAGACTCAATATTTTTTCTTTCAGCAGGGGTCTTAGCCTTAGCATAAGACTTTTGAAAATCTTCCAACATAGATCTATATCCTGCTTCCATATCAAAACTTCTAGTCATAATCTTTCCTATTAAGTGCTTCGTCTACTTGTTCAGGAAGTGTCTCTAGCCTAGCCAGAGAACTCAGCTTCCCCTGACTGCGGAACAGATCCAGTTCCGATGTTGCCGCCACCAGTACCTGTAGCTCCAAGGTCTTGAGGTTGTTGAGGTACTCCTTCAGGGCCTCCCATTGGCGCTTGTCCTTGACTATCGGGGCCAGCTTCCGGGCTAGGGCTTTGTCCAACATTATTTTGCATTCCTATAATCTGAGCCATCATCGCAGCTTCTTCAGGGTCATTCATCAGTTCATCTGGGTCTAGGTCTAAGCTATACGCCAGTTCACTGATAAGCTTGTTCATCTTAATAAACGGAGCTACAGCAGGGTTAGCTGCGGTCTGAAGAAACATTGTAAGCCTTTGAGAGCGTACTTCCTTCTGCATTAAACTATTCGTGCCTGTAGCCTTAACTTCTAAGTCACCGTCAATACCAAGCTTATAGTCTGAAAACTGCATGTTCCATTGGAAGTATGCTTCACCCATAGGCTTTAACAGGAAGTCATCAAGATTCTTAATAACAGTCTTAATGTTCAATGAGGCTGCACCAAGCAACATAGACATACCTGATGCGGTACGTGTCATGCTTTGTACGCCTGTTTGACCATGACTATAAGAAGGAATACCTGTCTGTTCATCTGCAAGCTGTCGGAACTTGTCAAACATCTGCATGTTTTCTACAGTAGTGTTAGGAAACTTCAAACCATTAATAGCTTGTCCGGGTACACCTGCTTGTCGCCTAAATACTTTACCCGGATAAATCTCCATGCTTTGACCACCTACAAGGGCAGTTTCATCTACATCAAAGATTACAGAGCCTGATAGAGCTAGATTATCAATAGCCATACGCGCATGACCATTCATAATCTTTTGACTGTCATCCATGTTCTCTGCTACGCCAATACCAAAAAAGCTATAGGGGTTCTTTTCGTAACTAAACGCATGATAAGGAATACGGAAAGGTGTAAAAGGATTTACAACACTGCGAAGCATTTGACCATTACAGACCCAAGCATTGATCTGTACTTCATCTAGGTCATCTACTTCATCAGGAATCTCCATACCCACCTGTCGGCAGTACTCTGCATCCATAACACCCCAGTACTCCAGTACTTCATACTGAGATGAACCGTATTCATCATTACGATTATCATCTTTTAATTCATGCTCATAATCTTCTTCTACGTAATTAGGCCCCATCTGGAGGCATGTACGTATTGCTTCTTTGTCAAAGTAAGGCATCTTACCAAGACTACGAAGCTGAGTACGGTTCATTCTATGGCGGTGGAATACATACTCTGATTCATCAACATTTGTTGCGTTGGGGTCTGGGAAAAAGTCCCAGATGCTGACAAACTCCAAGCGAGGCACCCTAACATCAACAGGAGAGTAAGTTCGATCACCATCCTCTCCTTCGTCCCATCGGTGGAGGGTCTTGTTAAAATTGAACGGCCCTTTAACGATTCCTGTGCCGAATAAAGCTGATTCAAATAATGCGTTTCTAATTTCACTAGCGCCGTTAGACTCCTCTATCTGATCGTGTATAAGTTTTTCCATGCGCCGTGCAGCTTTTTGTGCAGGACTTAGTTCAAGTATTTGTGGGTCTGGTGAAGGCCCTTCTTTAAGCATTTCTTTTTCTTCAGCAAGTTTGTCAAGTTTAATATCTTCAAACTTACCTGTAGCAAAAGTAGCTCCGGGCTTTAACACCCGTCCGTCACCTTCAAAGCCTACATCATAAGGATTTTCAGGTGTTTCTTGTTCTTCTTGTGGAGCCTGCCCTTGAGAGGTTTCAATACCCGGTGCAGCAGAAGCATCTACATGCCCATACTGAGAAATACCTTCAGGCATCTTAGTTTCACTAATGCCAATAGGAAACTTATTAGCACCAAACACAACATCTACAAGTTGTCCAAAGGCTGCAAGTACTTTGGTCTTAGTTACTTTAACAAAGATACGAGACTTTTCAGACTCTCTAAAGCGTACATTCTTGCCGTATAGACCACGATAGTTATGATACGCTGTAAGCCAACGCTGCTCATCTAGATCGCGTGAAGACTTAGCAGAAACATAGCGGTCAGTAATTAGACTCACTAGATTATTGCGTAGATTTTCTTCTAGGGTCAGTTCAAGGCCGTCTTCGCCTTCAACGTCTCCGAAGTAAATATTATTCGCTGTTAAACTATTTTCTGCCATTAGTATCCAAACTCCGAATCAACGGGTGTATATGCCTGTTCCATTCTTAGATTCCTGAACTGACTAAAGATGTCATTGACTTTAGGTCTTGACATAATTAAGTAGCGTAACGCATCATAAGCGTGGTCAGGTGCATTTGTATTAACATCTTCTGGGTTAGACTTGTCCAGAGGAAGACTTTGGAGTTCACGTATCAAGTTGGGACAGCTATTAAATATCTGTATCTTAGGTCTGCCACTTGGTTGCACTCTCAAGTATTCGTGGATTTGTATCTTACCCTGTATTCTATTTTTATCTGCTCTACGCAATTTATGCCCTGCTCGTTGAAGTGTTTCTCCAACTGTAGGGCCTGTAGTACCTGTTCTGTTCCATGCCGCTGTATCAAGTACTCCCGGCACAGAGTAGGGGTCTGTTAGCTCCATGTTCGTAATCATTTGAGCCAAATCAACACCTGTTAGTCCTTTCCGATAAAGTTCCCTATATATAATAAGTGTACCATCAGAGGGATCAACAGTGCCCCAAACACAAGCAGATTCTGAAGCGTATCCGTAGTCAATTCCTTTCACCCTTTCCCAGCCTACTGGGATTTCAAATGGTGTTATAACATGCTCCATTACATCAAACTCTGTAAAGGCAGCACCTTCCGTAACATCCCAGTTACCTTCTAGAAGCTGCTTACGCTGTACCGCTGGTAGAGCTTTAAGCATTTGCTCATACCTACCATCTAAGGAAAGGTATGGGTTATCTTCTAAACGGGCTGGTATGAAACGTCGTGTCAATCCATCATGGCCTGTAAAGCTTTCATTAGGCTCTGATGGGTTCACATAACGCTTCTTTACCCATGTTGCACCAGCACCACCGGGGTTAGCTGTACAACGCATGTACGGCGTAATCTCAGGGTCTGTAGTACGCAGTCTTGATGCTAGGTAGTTCCAAGAAAACTCTGTTGATAGGTGAGTAATTTCATCGAAACCAATCCAACTATAAGCTTGTCCCTGATAGCGATAGACATCTGCATCTCTTTCAAGGAAGCCAAACTCTAGTTTAGCACCACTGGGGAATGTCCAGATCTTTTCAACTTCTCTGAATTTACATCCCGGAAAAGCCTTTGGGTATAACTCCCTAGACTTATCTATAAGCTCCCTCAGTTCAGGCATGGAGCGTCTTAATATCAACGCCCTGTGAGCAGCCCTGTGTGCGAATCTGAGGGGATCTACGAGCATAGCATAGGACTTACCGCCCCCTGCTGCGCCACCATACAATACGTCTGTCTCTGGAGCCGCTAGGAAGTCTGTCTGCGGCCCATCATTAGGTTTAAAGATAATATTTTCAAGGGCTTCTTCTTTTACTTTTTTAGGAAGTTGCTCAATAGTATCTTCTGTAAGCACTTTACCTTCAACAGCTTTCTCGCTATTATCTAGTTTAGCAAGTGTAGCCTTAGAAGTTTTTAAAGCAGTCTTTTGATTTTTAATCTTAGCTTCTGCTTTTGCAATAAGTTTTTCTTTTACACGTACTGCTTTCTTAGCAGCCATTTTATTTTGAGTAGCTCTGCTATAATGATAGCCTCGGGATTTAGATCCTTTGGCTCTTCCAGACTTCTTTCTAGGTGTTCCGTCTACTTTTAATACAAAGTTTCCATCATCATCTGTCTGATATCTGTCAGGATTTACATCCCAATCATTCATTATCTACAATCTTTTTTAGACCAGCGTGACTTAGTTTACGGCCTGTTTTGTATTCAACCCACATAGCCCCTTCGCGCAAACTTAAAGACCTATCCTTTATCAGAGGCTTTATTTCTTCTAATATATTTAGTTGTTCTGGAACCTCTTCTAGAAACTTAGTATCTTCAGAAAGCACATATCCAAATGGAATTGTAGAACTTGACCTACGTTTCAACATTAATTACTACCTCTTCTTTAGCGGGTAGCACAAAAATCCCTCCTTCTACCTTATGACTGACATCTAGTTTGTCTGCTTTTCCTAGCCCTGTGCGATCTAAAATCGTTTGGGCTGCCTGTAGTCTTACATTGACTTGAGGCATAGGTGTTTCAGACTCCATAACTTGCACAAGCTTCATGGCAGCTTTAGGTGCAGATTGAGCTAGAATATTAGAGGCTAGATCTATTATTTCATTTTTTAAGGCTTTAGTTACTTGCCAATGAGTGTTAGGAGCATAGCCTGCTAAATCTGCTGCTTGCTTTGGATCACCTCCTGTCTCGACTAAATAATCTAAGAAAGTCTGTTGTTTCGTTGTCAATTCTTTTTTCATTGTTTTATTATAGAGGTAGTTTACAGATTTGTCAAGTTTTTTCTTGACAAATCTCTAAATTAACTCTATAATATTTATAGACCCACCGGGGCTATATCTATATATATCTCCCTTCTTTGAAGGTCTTTGAAGACCCGCCCAAACTGGTACACACTACTTTTGGCTCATATGGGGGTTGTGGAGACTTTGAAGACCCTTCCAAACTGGTTAACATCACTTTCAGTTCAAAATGTATATGATTTAGTATATATAGGGGGTAGGGGGTATGGCCTCCTGCCCGGCCCCTCCAAGTTCTCTAAAGAACTTGGAAAACTCCATTATTCTTCCGCGCATACTTTAAAGTCTCTAGAGACTTTAAAGCAGATCCCTCCCAGACTCTAAAGTCTAAGAAGACTTTAGAGGCTGAACCCTCCAGAGAATTTTAAAGACTTCTAGTTTACAAAGTAAACTGAAGTCTTTTTAGTCTTTGAAGTTTATTCTAAACTTCAAAGTTCTTTATAGCTTTCAAGAACTTGAAAGCTATTTAACTCCCAAGCTGCCAAGTCCATCTAGCTCCTCCTAAGAGGAGCTAACAGACTCCAAAGTTTAAAAGACCCAAGGGGTCTTTTACATTTCCACCTAGTCCTATTAAGCCTTCTTAGGCTTAATAGGACTAGGTGGATAAGGTTTGACTATCTTTAAAATCTTCAGAAGAAGTCTTACGACTTCTGAAGATTTTAAAGATAGTCAAACCTAGGAAGGGCTTCGGCTCGACGAAAAATTACACAATCGGGAAAACGATTATGGCTAAGTATGATTTGACAAAACCTGCGACCGACAAAGCGATCTATGCCTGTGCTGCGACTTTGGCATATAAATTCATCGGTGAGAATGACCTCAAGAAGTTTGAGTTTAATAAACTCAAAGCCCGCTTTGGGGCTTCGATCAAGTCGGTTCACGAAGGACAGCCTTTGGCTGGGGATATCAACAAATTGTTTTCGGTGAAAAAAATCAACGGTAAGACTTCCGCTGCGTCGAAGTATATCAAAGTTCTCCGAACTGATGACTTGAAATCCAACAAAGAAGTTAAAATCACTGCAAATCCAAAGCAGTCAAAGAACTTTAAAACCTCTTCGGCTCCTCGTCTTGCGACTGCCGCTGATCTCGGAATGATCTAATTTAACTTGGCCCCCTTCGGGGGGCTTTTGGAGTTTTTATGGATAAATATAATTTAGATATTTGGATACCAGTGGTTGCACTATTAGCAGCTCCGCTGACCCCATTCATTATTGTAATTTTTTCTTAGGAGTCAATATGACTAATTCTGTTGTTGTCGATGAGCGCCGTGATGTATCTTTTGAACTTATGCAATTGATGAAGTTTGAACATGCAGTTGATATGTTAACTTCTGAACTTGGTAGTCTTCAAATGAATCCTGAACTCCATACTGCGGTGTTAGCGAGATTTGAAGATGTGGTGGCTGCCAAGTTTAATAAAACTAAAGTTTGGCAGATTGATAAATGGGATGTCGCGCAAATGATCGTGATGTTAGTTCAAAGAATTACCCCGGAGGATTCCGCTTAGTTACAAACTAAAATTATAACCATTAGTATGGTTATGGTGCAGCTTCCTGAGATGGTAGCCAATCCGGATTCTTGCGGCTGCACTAATTAAATAATGGGAGCTTCGGCTCCCTTTTTAATCTTTAGAGGAGGTCTTACGACCTCTAAAGATTAAAAAGGGAACAGGAGGATAATGTGCTGATCGAAAAACAATCTATGTTAACTGGTGTTCGTCGCATTATTGATATGCCTATCACTTATGAACAGTTTAATAACTGGCAGGGTGGTATGTTAATTCAAGATGCAATGCCAGATTTGACTGATGATCAACGTGAGTTTATAGTGTCAGGAATAACACCTAAAGAATGGGAGAAAGCCTTTGGTGAATAGAATAAACGCAATAACTTTGAAGACTATTAAACCTATTAAGGAGTATATATATAATTATAATTTACCCTTAATGGGGTTTAATAGTTCTACTAAGATCTTAAAAGGCTTTAAAAAGCAAGATTATACCACAGGTATATTGTATTTGCAACCCGCTGATCTTGTGGCGCGTAATACTTTATGTGCTTATGCTGATGTTGCTGGGTGTAAAGAACCCTGTCTTAGATCTTCGGGCCGACTTGGAATGTCTAATGCTCAGAGGGCTATGACTCGTAGAACTGTGCAATATCTTGAAGATCCTGATGGTTTCAAAGAAAGATTACGGGCCGAGATACTACGCAATGAGACTGACAATTATTGTATCAGACTGAACGGTACTAGTGATGTGGTATGGACTGATCTTATCGCATCGTTGCCTAACATACAATTTTATGATTACACAAAGGTTCTACACCGCGTTACTCGTAATGTTTTGTCTAACTATCATCTCACATTTTCGGCATCATTAAATAGTGTCAAGACTATTGGGCAACTTAAAACTGCTACAGATCTTGGACTCAACATTGCAATATCCTTTAATACTAAAGAGTGCAAAGGCGAGTTCAAGATACCTAATAATATACAGTTGTTTGGTAATACTGTAGAGTTAGCAGACTTTGATGCCACCGACTTGAGATTTTTAGATGAGGAGGGCACCGTCGGTAAATTAACACGCAAAGGATCTACAAAACTAGAAAGACTCAAGGGGCAAGGCGATCTGAATTTCTTTGCAGACCCTAATAATTTACAGTTGGTCGCTTGACATCGCAGTTAAAATACTTTAAGATTCTCCCTAGAAAACTAGGAAGGAGGTCTTACGACCTTCCTAGTTTTTCTAGGGGTACGGTTGGAGGCACCGTGAAGCCTGACCCGCCACCTCCCTTGTGGAGCCTTTAAAGAGTGGCAATGAGCAGCTGGCAACTCATAATTTTATAATCAGGAGTTCGTATGAACACAGTTAGTTTTTTGTTTGGAAACAATTCAGAAGTTGATAATCTGCGAAATGCTGGATACGGCGAAGCAGACTTTGAAGTTGTCTCTACGCCAGTATTATATAAGGCAAGCGGCACAGATAAATTTGGTGGTATACTTAAACTTGAGGGTAAGCATGTTTACTACCGCGAAGATACCGGCGATGCTCTGGCTATCCACGGCGACCGCTACAAGCCAGTGTCACATACTAAAATGATTGACACTGCTCGTAATGTATTGGAGCGCAGCAACTTGAGCCTTCGGAACATTAAAGAAACTATTCAAGTGGGAGATGATGGTGCAGTTTGTTTTGTGCGGCATCAGTTGCCTAACCATGAGATCACAACTCCCGATGGCGACACGGCTATTCTTGAGATGCTCCACATCAATTCATTCAATTCTGTATGGCCCTACCAAGCGACTGTTGGAGCATTGCAAAATGCTTGCACAAACCATCAAGTATTCCTTGGGCAGACCGCTGGAATCTACAAAGCTCGACATACCAACAAGCTCAGTGTGGATCAAGGCGCTCACCAAATGAATAAGATAATGAGTATCCTCGATACTCAAAATGAGATCTGGGCTGAGTGGTCTAATACTCCTGTTGGTCGCAAAGAAGCCTTTAGTTATATTGCAGAGGCGACAGGTTCTAAGTTTGCACTTGGTAAATTAAAAGAAGGTGAGGATACTTATTCAATCATGGCTATGCCGACGGCCTATAATAATTCTTCTTTGGTTTATGCTTGGCACCAATACAATGGAAGATACAAGCCAACAATGGGTGGAACTTACTGGGCTGTCTACAATGCTTTGACTGATTGGTCAAGCCATCATGTAGGTACTCGAAAGAATACAAGAGACATTCCAGTGGCTCAAGTCAAGAAATCTGAAAAGGTACAACAAGTAATAGCAAAGTTCCCAATGGCAGCCTAACTCCTGACACCCTGAGCATGGTGTTAAACTGCTCCTTCCAATACCAGTACAGATAAGGAATTGTATGAAAACTAAAAAAATTCTTGTTGAAGTAGCTCTTACAGTTGAAGAAAATGTTGACTCTGAAGATGTAGTTTATTGCTGTGACTACTCATTTACAGATTATGACAACAGGATAATCTCTACTGAAATTAGAGGCTATACTGAAGTTTTTCCTAATGGTCAGATTACTGAGGATGTTTAATGAAAACTAGAATCCATGTTAATCAACATAACATCAAGGCTAACGCCAAAGGTGCTGAGTTGCCAGTGATTACTGTCAAAGACTACAAACAAAATAGAAAGGCTAACCATGCCGCTGTTGTAGACTCTGAAGGTAAGCCACTGGTAAGTGTTTACTACTGCCCCGATAACCCTCTACCGTGTGGCGCTAAAGTTTGGATTGAAACTGAGTTGGAGGTTGTGACCGTTGGATAATATAGATGTATTTGTAAATCATTTTGTGATTCATTCTAAGAGTCGTGATGCGCTTATACTTAACAGTAGTACCGTCGAGTATTTTGAAGGTCAGTTGCGTGAGCTTATACTGGCTGAGATCAAAGACACTTTAATGGAACGTGTTAAACACTATGAAAGACAAAGGGAGAAAGTCCCTTCCGCAGGTCTTGAAAGATATGATCGGCTTACTGATGCCCGTGATACCCTAAAAGATTTGCACGACGATATAGAGTTTTGGGGAGATAAATATGACGAGAGAAAGGAAACTTCGTGAGTTCAATGTTTTATAAAGCTATTAATTGTCAACGTAATCTTGATAACATATTTATCAATAGGTACTGGCCTATCGGAAGACAGACCTCACCTACAGTAAATACTGTTCGTGTTTTAAAACTACACAGGGAAGGGTATCGCCAAGTTAAAATTTGTAATAAATTAAATCTTGCTGCCTCCACTGTTAATCGTATTGTGAAAAACTCAGGTATAGATAGAGGCGATCCTTAATGCAAAACCTTATAGACATGTGTAATCATATTCTTTATTACTCCACTATTTATTGTGGGTTTGAAGATGTCAGTGATGAAATGCAAGAAGATGCGCTGCACTTAATGTTAAAACATGGCGAGGAATTTCCTGAATCTTTTGTTAGACTTTATTTGAAAACCCAACTGGAGGATGTCAATGAGTGCTACTGACCCACGAGAAGAATTTTGTAGTGAGATAGACGATTGGTGGTGCCAATTGTTTGCGTTGCGAATCGGTGCCAGCCCACCTTCGGATAGGATTAAACATCGGTTCATTTCTTTCGTAGAAGAAAGATGTTCCGAAGTAGGCTGCTGGAAAATTAAAGATGGAGACTTATCTGTTTTGTTCTCTGAGTTTATTGAAAGGCTAGGTGAATGGTAGAAGATATTTTAAAACTTAAAAGTTTTTTGTTGAACCCTAAACGCAGCGATGAGTTTTCAACTTGGTATTATCTGGATGGCTGGCGAATGTGTAAAATTAAAATAGGAAGTAAGAAATGCACAGTCGTGCCCTTGTTCGGCAAGGGTAAAATAACCTTAACTATCAGAGCTTTAAAGGAGGAACTTAAATCTATTTATTGGTACGCCGCACGTTGTGATGCCAGTAAACTCGCCCGTGAAAACGGATTGAAAAAAAGAAAATTGCAATGGGAAAGAAATTATGCTTGACATGATTCCTTACTCAATGTATAATCTCCCCACCAAAACCAAACGAGAGGTATAAAAATGGCAGTACTAGAAGGCACAGCATATTGGGCTTTTGTTACTACCCCTAACACAACTTATGATCCGTGCTACACGGTCAACTTAGTTGTAGATAATGAGACGGCGCAAGCATTTGAAGACCGTGGTTTCACTGTCAAGCAAATGAATGAAGGCCCCGCCATCATTATTAAACGTAAAGTCAATGGGCCAAATGGTATGGTTCGTAGAGCACCTGTTCTTATGGATAGACTCAAACAAGAAATTGATGTCAACGTCGGTAACGGATCGCATGTCAAAGTGCAATATAAAGAATGGGAATCGCAATGGAATGGAAAGACTTTCAAAGGTCTTGACTTTATGAAAATGCAAGTCTTAAATCTTGTTGAATACAATAACGGCGATGTCGATGAGTTCGACATTGAAGGTGAAGAGGAGGCAGAGCTTTGAGTGAAGAAGCCACAAACACTTTGACCTTTGAGGATAAAGAATACAATGTTGCTGACCTCCCTGAGAGGGGACAAGTACTTGTAGGCTTTGTCCGAGAAGTTCGTGACGAGGGTGCCGCTCTGCAAAAAAGACTTGCCGTGTTACAGGCAGCAGAGATAACTTTCTCCAAGGAATTGGAGGAGTTACTCACTGCTCCTGAACAAGAAAGTCTTGACGGTATCGACTAATAAATAGGGGCTTCGGCCCCTTTATTTTTGGAGGTTATACTTTGGCGTTTGTTAAATTTCATTTGCCTTGTAATAAATGTGGTGGCAGTGACCCTGTATCTGTGGATGCTGATGGTAACGGCTACTGTTTTAGTTGTAATACATATCTAAAAAACTATGAAGGAGGTGATACTATCACTGCCCCTGTGTCAGACTTTAAAACTTATAAACGTAATGCAATGAACTATAGTGATGGTTCTTTCAACGCACTGGCTGACCGTTCAATCTCTTTGGAAACTGTAAAAAAGTACGGTGTAAAATCTATACTTGATTCAAATCAAAAAGTAATTAATCATTTCTACCCCTACTACAATGGCAATGAAATGGGCGGTGCTAAAATACGCAACGTGCAGAACAAAGACTTTGCTTGGGAAGGATCTCCTAAAAACACGGGCTTGTTCGGGCAGCAAATCTTTCAGGCTGGCGGTAAGTTCGTTACCCTTGTTGAAGGAGAGTGCGATGCGATGGCGGCCTATGAATTGCTTGGTTCTAAATGGCCTGTGGTATCTGTAAAGAATGGCGCGGGAGGTGCGGTCAAAGATGTCAAAGAAAACTTAGAGTTTTTAGAATCTTTTGACTGCGTAGTTATTAATTTTGATAACGACAAAGTAGGACGCGAGGCTGCTAAAAAAGTAGCGCGTATACTCCGCCCCGGCAAAAGTAAAATACTTACGCTACCAGAAGAGTTCAAAGATCCTAATGATATGCTTCGGCAGAACAGTAGGCAGGCTTATGTGACATCTTGGTGGGCAGCTAGGTTGTATACACCTTCGGGTATTATCAATGTCTCTGATATGGATGACAGTTATTTCTCTAGGGAAAAACAAGAGTCTGTACCTTATCCTTGGGATGGCCTCAATGAAAAGCTTTACGGTATGAGACAGGGCGAACTGGTTACTTTGACCGGAGGCACGGGACTTGGTAAGTCTTCTATCACTAGAGAAATTGAACACTTTCTTATTAAGAATACTAAAGATCGTGTAGGTATTCTAGCGTTGGAAGAAAACAAAAATCGTACCGTGGATGGTATTGTCTCTATCGAAGCCAATGCTAAACTTTACATCAATCAAATACGTGAAGAGTTCCCTGAAGAAGATTGGCGTAAGCACCATGCTGCCTTATTCAAAGGTGAAGCTAAAGATAGGTTGTGGATTTACTCTCACTTAGGCCAGCACGACATCGAAGAAATATTTTCTAAGCTGCGCTACTTGACTATAGGTTGTGATTGTAAATGGATTGTAGTAGACCACTTGCACATGCTCGTATCTTCTATGGCTGACGGCGATGAGCGTAGGGCTATTGATAGCATTATGACTCGACTAAGATCTCTAGTAGAAGAGACAGGGGCAGGCATGATTCTTGTATCCCACCTCCGACGTGTAGAGGGGAACAAGGGGCATGAGCAGGGTGTTACAGTAGGCTTGTCGCACCTTAGAGGCAGCCAATCTATAGCACAGCTTAGTGACTGTGTGATTGCTTTGGAGCGCAATCAACAAAGCGACGATCCACAAGAGGCAAACACCACACACCTTCGTGTTCTTAAATCTAGATACACTGGAGATGTAGGTATGGCGACACACTTGTTGTATGATAATGACACAGGAAGGCTCAAAGAATTATTTGATGAGCAGCCCGACGAGTTCTTTAATGAAGAGGATAACATACCATTTTAAATTTAGTATTTGATATTGAAACAGATGGTCTAGATTATACAAAAGCATGGTGTATTGTTGCTTATGATGTAGATACTCAAAAGGTACACACCTTTGATCCTGATCATCTAGAAGAGGGTGTAGCTTTTTTGTCTACTGCCGACAAACTTATTGGACATAACATTATAGGTTTCGATGTCCCTGCAATACAAAAACTTTATGGTGTAGACCTGTCAGAAAATTGTATTCTTAGAGATACATTAATTCTTTCTCGTCTTCTTAATCCTACCCGCGAGGGTAGCCATAGCTTAAAGTCTTGGGGCTTTAGGATTGGTCATAGGAAAACAGAACATGTAGAATTTGATGAGTACTCACCTGAGATGATGAAGTATTGTATCAATGACGTGATGGTGAACGCTAAGGTTTACGAATATCTTAAAAGAGAAAGCAAAGGTTTCTCTGCTTTGTCGGTAGAAATAGAACACGAAGCTTACAAATTAATAGATGATCAAAGGAATAAAGGTATACTTCTTGATAGAAAATATGCCATGACTTTAGAAGCTAAGTTTGAAGAAGAGCTTGAAGATGTTAAGCGTGAAGTACATAAAGTATTCAAGCCTAAAAAAGAAGTGTTCACTCTTCGTATCGCTTACAATGCAGATGGAGCCGTATCTAAGTTTGCTAAGTGCCGAGAGTTAAATAAAAGAGTAAGACTATCCGATGACGAGTATGTCGAAATATGTGGTAATAAAAAACTTAAAAGAGTTATGTCTCATCCTTTCAATCTTGGATCAAGAAAACAAATAGGTGAGTACTTACAAGAGTTTGGTTGGAAACCAAAAAAGTTTACACCAACAGGACAACCTATCGTTAATGAAAGTGTACTAAATAAAATAAAAAATATACCTCAAGCACAATTGATCTCAAGATACTTAATGTTACAAAAGCGTTTAGCTTCTATAACTTCGTGGTTAAAAGAGTGTGACGATGACTCAAGAGTAAGGGGATATATAAATTCTAACGGTACTATTACAGGACGGATGACACACAACAGTCCCAACATGGCCCAAGTTCCTAGCTTATCTTCTGAGTACGGTAAGGAATGTCGGGCTTGTTGGACTGTCCCCGAAGGCTACAAGCTTGTTGGTATTGATGCTAGTGGTCTTGAGTTGCGAATGCTTGCACATTATATGGACGATCAGGAGTACACAAATGAAATCATTAACGGAGATGTCCACACAGCTAACCAAAAGCTTGCAGGACTTGAATCTAGAAATCAGGCAAAGACATTTATATATGCCCTCTTATACGGAGCAGGAGATCCTAAACTTGGAAGCGTGGCTGGAGGAGGTAGGGACGTTGGTGCAAGACTTAGAAAATCTTTCTTCGATAATCTTCCATCATTCAAATCTCTTAAAGATAAAGTTGGAAGAGCATCCAAGAAAGGATACATAAAAGGTATTGATGGTCGCAAGCTTATTGTTCGCAGTGAGCATTCAGCTTTGAATACATTGTTGCAAAGTGCCGGTGCTATTGTTATGAAGAAAGCTTTAATTATTTTTTCAGACAAAATAAAAGATTTAGATGCTTCTGTTGTCGCCAATGTCCACGATGAATGGCAGGTCGAAGCAGAAGAAACTATAGCTGACACTGTGGGAAACTTAGGTATCGGTGCTATAATAGAAGCCGGTGTACAATTAGGACTTAACTGTCCGCTAGATGGAGATTATCATGTCGGAAGCAACTGGTCAGAAACACACTAGAACAGGTAAGCATGTTTTTGAGGATGGGGATTGGTGGTATTACTACCCCGAAGATGGCTCCAGTATCCATACTGGGGGACACATCCGAGAAAGAACTTCTGTTAAAGAAAAAAGAAACTCTAATAGAATGTGGGTAGATGGTAATTATATATCACAAGCTCATCCTTTACACAAGCCCGGAAGATACAAAGGTTTTACTGATGCTGCTTTTAGTTCTTTAGAAAACTATGAAAGATCTAAAGAAGGAGAAGTATATATTATGTATAACCCTTCGTTTCCGGGCTGGGTTAAGGTAGGTATGGCTGTAGATTCTAAAGATAGATTAAAACAATATCAAACATCATCACCTTATAGAGACTATGAAATTGTAAAATCTTATAAAGTTTCTGATAGACGAGAGGCTGAGAGTAAGGCACACAATGCGCTTACCCTAGAGGGCCGTGGACGTAAAGGAGAATGGTTTTATATGGGATCTGCCGTAGCTGTTGATGAACTTGATAAGTTATTTTATGAGGGAGGGCAGCTTGAACTCTTCTAAAACTCTAGACACTTTAGTAGAGGACATATACTCTACCCTTGATGTACTGTCTGAAGGTAAAGATATTGATCTTACTGATGATATAATATATAACTTTGGTGAGAATATGAAGTCCGCTTTGGTACACTGGGCTACGCCTAGGACACAAACAAAGGGGCTGCGTATGAGTAACGTGGGGAAACCTTCAAGGCAGCTTTGGTATGATATTAATAGTAGTAATCATGCACAAAAACATTCAGCTTCCACGCAAATTAAATTTCTTTACGGACATATTCTAGAGGAATTACTTCTTATGCTTGTGCGTTTGGCTGGGCACACAGTAACTGATGAGCAAAAAGAAGTTGTAGTGGAGGGGATTACAGGCCACATGGACTGTAAAATTGATGGTGAAGTAGTTGATGTAAAGACTGCTTCTGGTTTTGCATTCAAAAAGTTTGCACAAGGAACTTTAGCAGAACAAGATGACTTCGGATACATGGCGCAGTTAGCGGGATACGAGGCCCATGAAGGGACAGAATCAGGCGGCTTTCTTGTGATCAACAAAGAAAACGGAGAGTTGTGTCTGTTCCGCCCTGATGATATGGATAAGCCTTCTATTAAAAGTAAAATAAAAAACTTAAAGAAGGCTATAAAGCTTGACTCCCCTCCAGAAAAATGCTATAATCCTATACCCGAAGGAGTAAAAGGTAACGAAAAGCTACCACGCTCCTGCGTGTTTTGTCCCCATAAATTTAATTGCTGGGCAGACAGTAATGATGGTGAGGGGCTTAGGGTATTTGAATACTCTAAAGGTCTGACGTACTTCACCAAAGTTGTTAACGCCCCTAGAGTTAAGGAAGTTATAGTTGAACAGTAAAACTATGAAGTTGATCCGTAAAAAAAGTCTAGATATTCTAGCTGCTTGGATGCACACTTTAGTCCCCGAAGAAGACCAAAATAAAATTACGCCTGCCAACGTAGAAGATTTCTTGTCCCAACAAGAGTATATCTACAACAATAAAACATTATATAAAAGTATATACACCCGATCTTGGGTTGTGTCCGTGCTCAAAAAAATGATAAAAGATGGGCACACTTTAAACAATATAGATTATACAATGTTTAATAACAGCTATAGGAAGTATATCTATGGCAAAAATTAAATCAGGCGCTAGGAAAAGACGAGTACCGCGCCCTAAAAAACTTATAAAGCCTGACGGTAATAAGTATGATTCTATATGGGAGGCGCTTCTTCACGAATCAATCTTAAAAGATTGGAAGCACCATGTAGATAAAGTACCTTATGTAATTGAGCACAAGTATGAGCCAGACTTTGTTCGCCATATTGAAGGTAAAAAAATCCTTTTAGAATCTAAAGGTAGGTTCTGGGACTTCCAAGAATATAATAAATATATTTGGGTAAGAAAAAAATTACCCAAAGATACTGAGTTGGTATTCTTGTTTGCAAATCCCGATGCCCCTATGCCGGGAGCTAAGCGCCGTAAAGACGGCACTAAAAGATCACACGGTGAGTGGGCTTGGGCTAATGACTTTAGGTGGTTTAGTGAAGACACAATCCCAGATAGTTGGATTGATGTTAAAGCTAAAGACTCTGAAGAGTTTAAAAAACGAAATGATAAACTAACTGTGGAGATGCAATGAGCATTGATGACGCAACACCAGAAGAGTGGAATGCACTTAGGAAAAAAACCGCAACACCTGTAGCCGACACATGGAATCATATCTATGATGATAACAATGATCCTAATGATCATCCCCTATATGGAGATTATAAGTTTGATCCTGTACATAGGCCAGAGCATTACAACAATGGCGGTATGGAATGTATTGATGCTATCCAAGGTATGCTTACACACGATGAGTACATTGGATACTTGCGTGGTAATGCACTGAAATATAACTGGCGTTGTCGTTACAAAGGTAAGCCTATAGAAGACTTACGTAAGGCCCGTTGGTATGAAGAGCGTTTGATTCGTTACATGTTGGAGCATCCGGGTGACAAGTTGGGATAGGAAAGCAGAAAGAGCTGAGAGGTTTCAGAAGAAAAAGAAATCTAAAAGTAAAGCAAGAACTAAGGGCTACAGACAAGCCCAGTTAAAAGAGAAGGATGATTTGGATGACATCAAAGATTGGCAAGCAGAACTATCTGGGGATAGAAATTGACTACGATAGAGAAAAAGATTTTAATGTGTTTTCTCTTGAAACATTAAAAGACCGTTATTTCTGGGAGGAAGAGACACATGCACAAGAAGCCTTCGCCAGAGCGTCGGTCTATGGCGCAACGTATCAAGGACATACTGACTTCGATCTTGCACAGCGGCTTTATGACTACGCAAGCAAGGGCTGGTTCGGTTTTAGCACTCCTATTCTTAGTAACGGGGGAACCACACGTGGCTTACCTATTAGCTGCTTTCTCAATTATGTTCCTGATTCAAGGCGTGGTTTATCTGATCACTATGATGAGAACATATGGCTTGCTAGTGGAGGTGGAGGCTTGGGTGGATATTGGGGTGCTGTT
>Ga0181420_1000202_pt1 | contig 23821 bp, 24 predicted proteins | sample 43SPOviralmetaG_FD_130145 | JGI IMG/M metagenome (GOLD analysis project Ga0181420, IMG submission 130145) | Marine viral communities from the oligotrophic San Pedro Time Series (SPOT) site, San Pedro Channel, CA, USA - 43 SPOT_SRF_2013-05-22 | ecosystem: Environmental > Aquatic > Marine > Strait... | reverse complement strand
ATAATATCGGCAGAATGTCAAGGGGTTCTTTAGGAAAAAAACAAAGTTTTTGATAATTGAGTGATTTCGACAGAGCTTATCAAACTCCACACCCCGAAGGGCGACGGTCTAGCGGTTACTCATTCTCGAAAGAAAAGAGTTCATCAAAGCAAGTACTGCAAGTACCTGAAATGAGTAACTCCCGCTCACCCAAAGATAACTCAGGAAGAGCCTCTTGGATAAGCTGGCCGGATTTCCATTCGACAAAGCCTTGAAAGTTAACTTTCAAATCTGTTGTCTCTTGACACATCCGACAAGGAACCGCAACGACTGCTGTCATTGCTAACATGTTGTAATTATAGCATAAAGAGTTAATCTTGTCAAGCTTTATATTATATATATCGGCATAAATCAATAGATATCTTTAGAAAAAGCCGCAAAAACTTGCAATTGTTCTAAGTCCTTATATACCAAGCACTTACGTCGCGGCGGGGCGGGCCGATTTGACGCAAGTCCTTACATATCAAGCACTTACCTCAGTCGGTTTAAATGGGCTAAGACGGTAGTTGTGTGGTGCGTATCTTGAATAGGTCGCCACCTATGCCCGCGACTAGGCGGGGCTTTCGGGTCAAGCCCTTACTCGTTAGCTGTGCCGTACTTGTCAAAGTAGCTTCGCCCTTTGTCAGCGTCCACTAGTGTCGCAGTGATTACTTCTACTGAAGGGTAAAAGCTATTGAGGAACATTCTGGTTTCCCCTGAATGATTTTGCTTTAGCTGCGAAGCGGGTACGCTTCTGAATGTTGTTTCCTTATGTCCGAAACGTGGATCACAAGCAAGAACGTCAAAGTGTTTTTCGTTAGTCATAATATTTACCTTAGTAGTGTAGTGTGTTATAGTGTTAGTGTAGTGTTTAGTTAGATCGCTGTCAATAGCTTCTTAAGCATTTTCTTAAGGTCTTTTCGTTCGGTACACATGTCGGCCATTTCCTCGAACCATGTCGAACCATGCTGTTGATTGTAAGCATCTTGGCTATGCCGAACGATTACTCTCTCGATTGAATCAATTTTGTCTTGTAGCTTAGTAAGTGATTGTGTTTTATTCATAGCGTTTCTCTTTGTTGTTGTTGTGTTAACTTCTTATATATGTATTATAGCATAGGTGTGTGACACGTTAGGTCACGATTGTCAATAATCTAGAAAAACTTTCGTAAGTTTCTCAATGCTTTGATAGCATCGCGAACCGCTTGCCTAAACTCATCGTTATGGTTATCGTTATCATAACCATCAATCTTATTGATCAGCCATCCCATCCAGAATGTTTCTCTTGCTTGTTTTTGTTTGTCTTGAAGTCTCATAGTTGTTACCTTGTTGTTGTTGTTGTTTCTCATATATGTATTATACCATAACCATGTGACACGTTAGGTCACTGTCATATATAAAATCCAAATATATAAAGAAATAATTGCTGCCCATTCGCTTAGTCCAAATTTAATCATGTCGTTTCCTTTACTGTTGTTTGTTTCTCTCATATATATATTATCGTCCATGCGTGTGACACATCTGGTCACTATCTCAAAGATTATTAAAAGATTATATAAATAGTTGTAAGTCGTTTGATACCAAGGACTTACGTCGATCCGGCCCCGGCCCCGCCGACCTAAGTCGTTACCACCAAAGGACTTACGTCGCCGACTAACAATCGGGATCGAAGTCGTGCCATTCCTGCATCTCCGATGGTTGCCCATCGTGATCGTCGTAATCGTAATCAGACGCGTCCACTTCATTGGTTAGATCAGCACCACACGAACTGCAAACTACTTCGTCCGCATAGCACTCGGTCAAACAATCGGAACACTCAAATAAAATCATATCAAACCTTAAAACAAAAACAAAATTTAAAAATGCGTATCTTGAATAGGTCGCCACCTATGCTTGCGACTAAGGCAAGGCTTGCGGGTCGAACCCTTACTCAGCAGCCGAACCATACTTTGCGATATAGTTGCTTGCATCAATCTCACTAGCCTTTCTAGTTTTATTTAAGATCTTGTATGATCTGATCATATCTTGCATGATAACGGTAGGTTCACCGTGATAATCACCGAAGATAACTTTGTTACCATGTTGCTTGCCAGTGTAAGCACCGGTAAGAACCATTGGAGTTAAGCTGGTTGTTAGTTCTAATTTAATGTTCATAATGTTGACCCTTTCGAGATCGTGTTGTGTTGTGTTAACTTGTTGTTAACTTCTTATATTAGTATTATCGTCTATTGGTGCGACACGTTAGGTCACTCTGTAGATTCTTTTTCAGAATTTCCCAAAATAAAATCTAGGTAAATCTCAAAGCCGTCCCAGTTTGTTTCATTGTTTTTCATAGTCTTAATTCCCTTTTTCCTTCTTACACCTTATTATACCTGAGTAGTCAAATGATTTTCATAACCCTATACATACCAATCACTTACGTCGATTCTGAAAAAAAGCAATCCATTTATTTGACACGGTAAAAACCGAGGTGAAATGCCGACTAATAAATAAATTCACAGAATCAAAGTGTCCAGTTAAAAAGATATATAGTTTTATAGAAGGTATTTGTCGATTGTCGTAAGTCCTTACTACCAAAAGACTTAGGGAAAAAAGCGCCGGGGTAGTTATTTGTTCAGTTTGGAACTTGTTTTCCTCACGAAGAAAAGCCGGGGTGGTTCAAACACAATTGAGTTAAATTTGTCAAATATGTCTTAGCTAAATAGATCCGACTAGCCCCTAAAGTTTCCCAAGTTTCGCTTTGAGTCCGTGTTTTGTGTGCATATCCTTGTTTTTGGTGTATAATAAGGTATAAGAATCAGTTTTTATAGTAGGAGCTATTACATGGCACGCAAAAAAAGAAAAAACTCGCAAAACATACAAACAGAATTGCACGCTAAGAGTACAGCCCAGCTAGACAGCTCGCTAAAAGGATTTAAGGACATTCCTGACCCGCCCGTGTTCGATGTAAAGTCATGGGGAGCAGGAGCCAACTCAATACCACACGTTATAAATGGCGTCCCACAAACGGACGAAGAGGAAAAGGAACAGGAACAGAATGGAAACCCCGAATAACTTAACAGAAGATGAAGTAGTACAAGTAATTACAAAAGTGGCTAAGAAACTCGCCCATAAATTTGTCTTTGCTTCATATGATGTTGATGATATAGAACAAGAAGCATTTTTGATGGGTATAGAAGGACTAAAAAGATATGACTCATCGAAACCTCTTGAAAACTTCATGTACGCACACATTAATAATCGTCTAAAGAATTTCAAACGAGATAACTATTATAGATTTGATTACGGAAATGCCCAAAAGATACAGGAACGTAAAAAGAGTATTCTTGAACCAATGGACATAGCCGCACTATATTCAGTATCCACAGAAGATGAAACATTAAGTAATGCCCACATAACTGAAACCCTAGAGCTTATAGATAGAAAACTCCCATCTGACTTACGAGGTGACTATCTAAGACTCCAAACAAACTCTTCTTTGCCAAAAGGCCGTAAGGCCATAGTTATACAAGCTATAGAAGATATAATTAATGGAGATTATAATGAAGAAGGGTAGATTGTCAAAAGAGGATATGTCTTTTATCGAGGCGAAAGCCGAGGTTCTTTCTCCAGAATCCATAGCACAACATCTAGACAGAGATCCAGATTCGATACGAGATTGGATCAAAAGAAATGTGGGATTCTCTCCTAGTCAGAAAAAAGAGGCTGCTGTTGCGAATGAGTTAAAAGAGAAGCCATACTACAAGGAGCTTTCCAATCAGTTTTCTGGTGAAGAGTTGGAAATGTTCGAGTTTCATTTCAAAAAGATGTGGAGTCAATTTAAAGAGGATGTGTTTCATACAGAAGAAATGCAAATAATTGATACAATCAAACTAGAAATACTTATGAACCGCATACTCAAAAGTCAGCGAGACAATCAACAAGAAATAATATTAGCTGAAAGGCTGGTGCGAGAAGAGAAAAGTGTTGACAAGGATCAACGCGACATGGATGTGATTATTAATCTAGAGCGTCAGGTGGCCATTCTAAGGGCTTCACAGGAAACCCTGTCTAAAGACTACAAAGACCTTCAAGCACGCAAGGCGACCATGCTGAAGGATCTCAAGGGCACCAGAGAGCAGCGAGTCAAAGCAATTGAAGATTCTAAATTTACTTTCGCTTCTCTCGTTAAGAAAATAGCAACCGATCCTCAATACCGCAGCGAACTAGGAATCGAAATGGAAAAAATGAGACTAGCGATGGAAAATGAGAAAGAACGATTATCGGAATACATGTCCTTCAACGATGGACAAGTAGATCAACCATTTCTAACATCGGAAACAGTAAAGGAATAAAAATGAAGGCAATCATATTTGGAATAACAGGACAAGACGGAAGCTATCTCGCAGAACTGTTATTAGAAAAAGGCTATGAAGTAGTTGGAATAACACGCAGAGTGAGTGTTGACACTCTTCAAAGAATTAGTCATATCCTGCCCCAAATTAAAATTGTAGAAGGCGACATAACAGACGCCTTTAATGTTAGCAATGTAATCAAAGAACAAGAGCCTGACGAAATATATAATCTTGCCGCACAATCTCATGTTGGAACTAGCTTTAAACAACCCAGCTTGACATGGGATGTTACTGCTGGTGGAGTATTGAATATCCTAGAAGCAATAAGGTATTCTGGCAGAAAAGAAAATATTAAGTTTTATCAGGCCAGCTCTAGCGAAATGTTTGGTAAAAACTACACCTCTAAAAAAATTCCATCAAAGCTCGCGTGGAATGATCCTGATGATCGCGGTGCGCAAAGTCTAGGCGTTTCTGGAGAAACAAAGTATCAGAACGAAGAAACACCATTTATGCCTCAGAGTCCATACGCTATAGCTAAATTGGCAGCACATCACCTCGTTAGGAACTATCGCGATAGCTATGGCATATTTGCTTGTAGCGGGATTCTGTTTAATCACGAAAGTGAAAGAAGGGGAGAAAAGTTTGTCACTAGAAAAATTACAAAATGGATTGGCGAATTTAAAAATTGGGCTATGGAGTGTGGCTATACAACTCCAAGTTTCGATGGAGATTATATTTGCTGCAATGATTCTAGGATTCCAAAACTAAGACTAGGAAATCTTGAAGCAAAACGAGATTGGGGCCACGCAGAGGACTATGTGCGAGGCATGTGGCAGATGGTTCAACACAAAAATCCAGACGATTACGTTATAGCGACAGGAGAAACCTACTCTGTGAGAGATTTTCTAGATATAGCGTTTAGCCATATAGAAATTCAAGATTGGCAGGATTATGTAGTTATTGATCCAGAATTTTACCGTCCAGCAGAGGTGGATTTCCTACTAGGTGTGCCCGACAAGGCAAAAGACATACTGGGATGGGAGCCCGAGGTTTCATTCAAGAAATTAGTAGAAAGAATGGTAGAGAGCGATATAAATGAGACGCAATTACAACGATCCAGTCTACAAGGCATTTAGGGTGGAAGTCTTAAAAAGAGACAAATTTACATGTCAAATGTGTAAAAAGAAGGGGAAAAGACTTAGATTAAACGTTCATCATATAATGAAATGGTCATCGGCGGCCTCTTTGAGATACGACGTGGACAATGGCATAACCTTATGTAAAAAATGCCATGATAGCATAAGTGGCAAAGAAAGCCACTATATAACATACTTTATGGAACTACTAAAGAAAAAGAAAGGTTAACAAATGTTTAACAAAGAAGAAAACAAGCCACGAATAGATCCAGTAAAAGCTGGAGTTTTAAAACAAGTACCAGCATCCATTGAAAAACAAGCTGTGGCAAAGATTAAATCATGGAAAAGCGGAGACGAGATAAATCTAACTGGTGTAGATGGATATTTGTTTAATGAGTTAAACGATAAATTTAAGAACGACAAAAGTGATCGTGGTTTTAGATTTAACTATGATCAACTGAAACAAACATTAGCAGTAGTGGATGATAAATAGATGCCAAACTACACGGTTATAAAGGACACGCGAGAACAAGACGGTTGGACCTTTTCACCCTATGACAAGTGCGATGGTATGGAGATTAACACGCTTCACACCGGAGATTACACGATGAGAGGGTTTGAAGATGTTGTATGTATCGAGAGAAAAGGTTGTGCTTCTGAAATAGCCATGAATTTGGGTCGCAAAAAGAAACCATTTCAAGCGGAGATGGAGAGAATGAAGGATTATAATTTTTCATTCATTATTTGCGAATTTGACATGGACGACCTCTTGAAGTATCCTGAAGGGTCTAGGGTTCCGAAAAGCGCTAGATCCAAGGTGCGTGTTACTGGCAAGTATTTACTTAAGTGCTTATTAGAATTTCAAATCTGGTATGATACCAAGATTATATTCTGTGGTAATAAGAACAATGCTTTTTTGGTGTGTAACAGTCTTTTCAAAAGACTCAATGAACTTTTTCACAAGAGGGACAAAGATGGCGGGAGGCAAGAAACTACCTACTAAAGCCTATGTGCTCGGTCATGAATATCAAATACATGAAATGCCACAAGCTCTTTTTAAAGAAAGAGAAGCATATGGTGATTGTTGTAATGAACAAAAAAGAATAAGAATATATTGCGGCACTACAGAGTCTGTTATTAGAGACACTCTGTTACATGAAATACTACATGCGGCTTGGTCTCTTTTGTATATACAGCAATCCGAAGAAGAGGAGAAGATCGTTTCCAGATTAGCCACGCTTCTTATAGGCTTTTTTGACGATCCTAGAAACCTAAAGGCTAAGAATTTTATTTTAGGCAAAGGAAAAGACATTACTGATGACAAATAACGTCAACAAAATAGAAAACGCTTGGTTGGGAATAGATGTAGATGAATCCAAGCTTTTCAACCCTATGGACTTCATAATGGAAGGTGCCGACAGGGACGATATGCTAGAGCGAATAGCTTGGCTCATGGTTCGGCCAGAGTACTTTTCTTTTGTCTGTAAATACATACTAAACATCGAATTGCTGCCTTTTCAGTCTTTACTACTATACGAGATGTGGAATAGAAAATTCCCAATGCTTATAGGTTCTCGTGGTATGGGTAAATCTTTTATACTTTCGGTATACCCGCTTCTTCGGGCTCTATTTATGCCAAGAAGAAAAATTGTCGTTGTTGGTGCTGCGTTTAGGCAGTCAAAGGTCTTGTTTGAATACATGGACACTATATGGAAAAATGCTCCAATCTTAAGAGATTTGTGCGGTGGTAATAGTGGCCCAAGAAGAGATGTCGATAGATGTGTTATGCATATCAATCAAAGTACAATCACATGTCTACCTCTTGGCGATGGATCAAAAATTAGAGGTCAAAGAGCTAATGATATTATTGCAGACGAGTTTGCCTCTATACCCAGAGACATATTTGAAAACGTCGTTGCTGGTTTTGCCGCCGTTGCCGCTTCGCCGTCAGAAAAAGTAAAAAGCAAAGCTAAAGCAAAAAAAGCGAAAGAGCTTGGTGTTGACATTGAGGCTAAAGAAAGTCTCATTACAGAAAAGTCAAATCAGATTATACTTTCCGGAACAGCATATTATGACTTCAATCACTTTGCAGACTATTGGAAAAGATATAGAAGTATAGTTAATAGTCAAGGAAACCCAACTAAGTTAAAAGAAGTGTTTGGATCGGATGCTCCAACAGACTTTGATTGGACAGAATACTCTGTGATTCGTATGCCTGTTAATACCCTACCAGACGGATTTATGGATGATGGTCAGGTTAGTAGAGCAAAAGCCACTGTACATTCTGGAATATATAACATGGAGTATGGAGCGTGCTTTACAACAGATAGTCAGGGATTCTTTAAAAGAAGTCTATTAGAAGGATGCACAACAACTCCAACTAAACCAGTAAAGCTTCCATCTGGAGAGGTTTCGTTTGAATCGCTTTTAAAGGGTTCTTCAGAGCAAAGATACATATTTGGTGTAGATCCGGCTTCTGAGGTGGACAACTTTAGTATTGTTGTTTTAGAGGTCAGAGAAGATCATAGACGTATCGTACATTGCTGGACGACAAACCGACAGCAGCACAAAGACAAGCTTAAATCAAAAATAGTAGATGAAGACGATTTTTATTCATACTGTGCAAAAAAAATTAGACAGCTAATGAAAGTATTTCCCTGCTCTGAGATAGCTCTTGATGCTCAGGGTGGTGGTATTGCCGTTATGGAGGCTCTTCACGATAAAGATAAGATACCAGAAGGTGAAGTTGCTATTTGGCCAGTTATTGATGAGAATAAAGCCAAAGATACTGACGACCACTCCGGATTACATATATTAAAGCTTTGTCAATTTGCTAAGGCTGATTGGTTAGCAGAAGCGAATCACGGATTAAGAAAGGACTTTGAAGACAAAATATTGCTTTTTCCATTTTTTGATTCAGCAAGTATTGGACTATCTATTGAGCACGATAAGGTTTCTGGGCGAAAATACGATACGCTTGAAGATTGCGTAATGGAGATCGAGGAGCTTAAGGACGAACTATCCATGATAGTTATGACACAAACGGCTACCGGTCGTGAAAGATGGGATACTCCTGAAGTGAAGGTGGCAGCAGGAAGAAAAAGTAGACTTCGTAAAGATCGTTATTCGTCTTTGTTGATGGCGAACATGTCTGCCAGAAACTTGATAACAAAAAAGGGTATTTCCAAATTTAATACAATCGGCGGTTTCGCGCAAAAAGACAGTAGTTCCAAGTTTGAAAACGAACAACTTTATCACGGACCTTCTTGGTTTGCGGAAAAAATGCAGGATGTGTATTAGCTTGTGTATAATAGTATTGAGAGTAGCATTAACAATAACATTGACCGGAGATTAATATAAATGTCTAAATCACCACTATATAGAACGTGGGATAGCGATTCCCAAAAACAAGATGCCTACTTGCAAACCTCTGATGCGATTGAGGCTTATGATGGAATCCAAAAGGCTGTAGCATATGGAAGAAGAACCAGCTACATAGACATAGAGCCAAACAGATCTGTAAGAACAGGCTTTAATCGCCAAGACTATGACAACTTCCGACCGGGAGAGTCCGTATCTAGCCATCAGAAAAGAATCATTAAGCAAAGTATGCAGGCTTATGATAGGGTTGGCATTATTCGTAATGTTATTGATCTTATGAGCGATTTTTCCTCACAGGGACTTACTCTAGTACATCCAAACAAAACTATAGAAAAATTCTACAGGAAATGGTTTAACCAAGTTAATGGTGTCGATAGATCTGAAAGATTTTTAAACTACCTTTATAGATGTGGTAATGTTGTTGTAAAAAGACGCACGGCAAAACTAAATCGCAAAAAAGAACTAGAGCTTAGGCGTGCCGCAGGAGCGGACGTTAAGATTGAAGACATTAAGGTAAATCGAAGAGAGGTTCCTTGGACTTATGATTTTTTAAATCCGTTAGCTATTGACGTAAGAGATTACGGTACGCAGGTGGTGGGTAAGCCTGAGTTTGTTTTAAATCTATCTAAATACACTTATGAATCTCTCGTCAAAGGTACAAATACAAACAAGACAATTTTTAAAACACTTCCAAACGACTTGCAGAAAAGACTAAAGAGTGGAGATAGAACCATCCCTCTTGATGAAGATAAGGTAAGTTTTTACCATTATAAGAAAGACGACTGGTTGCTTTGGGCAAACCCTATGATATATGCAATTCTTGACGATATCATTATGCTCGAAAAGATGAAACTTGCAGACTTAGCAGCTTTAGATGGTGCTATTTCAAATGTGAGACTTTGGACAGTTGGTGACTTAGATCATAAAATTATTCCAACAAAGGCCGCTATAAATAAGCTTCGGGACATACTGGCAAGTAATGTTGGTGGTGGAACAATGGACTTGGTATGGGGGCCAGAGCTTAAGTTTTCAGAAAGTCAGTCTCAAGTTTATAAGTTTCTAGGCGCTGAAAAATACCAGCCCGTTCTAACTAGTATATACGCTGGGCTTGGAATTCCTCCGACTTTAACAGGAGCTTCTGCTAGTGGTGGATATACAAACAACTATGTATCACTGAAGACTCTTATTGAAAGACTTGAGTACGGAAGAGAGATACTTTCTCAGTTTTGGAGACAAGAGATTGAGCTAATTAGAAAAGCTATGGGCTTCAGATTTCCGGCAGAAATCCACTTCGATTCAATTGTTCTTTCCGATGAAGCGGCAGAAAAAAATCTTCTCATACAGCTTGCAGACCGAGACATTATATCCACCGAAACCCTACTCGAAAGATTTAGGGAGCTTCCGGGTATTGAAAAAATTCGTGTCCGTCGTGAAGAAAGAGAGCGTACGAATGATAAAAACGCTCCTAAAAAGGCTGGACCTTATCATAATCCTCAGCACAAGGATGATGTTGCTAAAATAGCATTAACCAAAGATGTGCTGGATTCTGACCAGTATCTAGACAAGCTTGGCCTTCCTCCGGTTTCGGTTGAAGAAAAAGACGTGGTTGAAACAAACACTACCAAGCAAGAAGAGGAGTATTCTCCAGAAAACGAAGGTGGACGACCTAGATTTTCTAGAGATACAACTAAGCGAAAACAGAAAAGGGTTCTTCCTCGTAGTGGAGATGCTACAACAGCAACTTTATGGGCTGTTGAGGCTCAAAACAAGATATCAGAAGTTGTGTCCCCAATTGCTCTTTCGCACTTCAATAAAAAGAACGCTCGCAGCTTAAACAAGGCTGAGGTTGATCAACTAGAGTACTTAAAGATGTGCATTCTTACAGGTATGACTCCATATATGGAAATAACCCCGGAAGTCGTTAAAGACTTGTTGGACAGAGGCACAAAACCATCCAATGATTTCAATTCTTTAGTTGAGGCGAAAGTTAATTGTTTTAACTCTGCAAATAGCAAGCAGCCTAACAGCTCTGAAATGAAATATATACACGCTTCCGCGTTCGTAGAAATGCATGATTTTGACCAATAATTACCAAAGATTTTATTTTTTGTGTATTATGGAACGGAGGCTTTTATATAATGAAAATATATCAATCTGAAATTAGCGACGGTTTAGCTGACATACTATCCAAAGAAACAAGCGTTGCTTGTTGTGGTATTGCTCAAACATATAAACCAGAAACATCAACAGAAGAGGTCGATAACCTAAAGAGGGTTATCGCTCAAAATTCTAATGAAGTTTCCGTCGCCCAGAATGAAGACCAAATAGACTTATACTATCTTAAGTCCATACTTGTAAGTACAGGATGGAATAAGAATGATGATGTGTTTGATCCTAAAGAATTATGGGATGCAAAAAACACACCAGAAGATAAACCGTTTAACTTCATGCACAATGAAAAAGATATTATCGGTCACATAACTGGCAATAAAGTGGTCGATTACAACGGAGAAGAAATCGACATTGAAAAAGACGATGTGCCAGACAAATTTAATATACTTACCACTTCTGTTATATATACTGAGTGGAGCGATATGGATCAAAGAAACAGAATGAGTAAAATTGTTTCTGAGATCGAGGATGGAAAATGGTTCGTTTCTATGGAATGCCTTTTTCCTGAATTTGATTATGCTCTAACAGCTCAAGACGGCTCCACTAACGTGGTTGCCCGAGATGAAGCCTCAGCATTTTTAACAAAGCACTTAAGATCTTATGGCGGAAGTGGAGAATATCAAAACTATAGAGTTGGCAGATTGTTAAGAAACTTATCGTTCTCTGGTAAAGGCTTGGTTTCCAAACCTGCTAATCCTCGTAGTGTAATTTTGGAAGGAAACGATTTTTTTGACGAATCGAAAGCAGAAATTTTAACTATATCCTCTATAAAGGAGAATACGATGAGTGATAATTATGAAAAGCAAATATTTGATTTGCAAAAGGAGCTTGCTGAAGCAAAAACCGAAAACGAAGCACTTCGAGATAAGGTTGTAGCCGAAAAACAAGCAGAATTTCAGACTAAGGTTGAGGCTTTGGAAGCTAAGATCTCTGAAAAAACTGAAGCTAACGAAACTCTTGCTAGCAATTTGGAAGAGAAAGAAGCCCAGATCACTGAATACAGTGAAAAGGTTGAAGCTCTGAAAAAAGACAAGGAAGAGAAAGAAGAAGAACTAGCTGTTATGAAGAAAAAAGAAGCTGTTATGAAGAAAAAAGAAGCTATGATGAAGCGTAAAGCTCAACTTAGCGGAATCGGATTCAGCGATGAAGACTGCGAAGCTACTATTGCAACATTTGAAGATGTTTCAGAAGAAATTTTTGAAAACATCGTTGCAACAATGAAAAAGAAGGCCGAAATGCCTGATTTCATCAAGAAGAAAATGGAAGAGAAAAAAGATAAGGAAGAAAAACCAGCCAAGGCTGAAGAAGATGCATTAGCCGACGAAGAAACTGATGTTGCCGAAGCCGGTGCTGAAGTTTTGGAAGAAGCTGAAGAATCTACAGACGTTGCTATCGCAGAAGCTATTGGCGAAGAAGATCCAGCGGAATCGCTTCGTGCAGTTGCTAGCGAATGGCTTGGCTCTATTTTACAGTCCGTTCCAAAAGAAGACAAATAACCTAATTTTAAGAAAAAAGGAGATTCATAATGGCTCTTAAAACAGATAGAAGTACCCTTCAAACCGACATCTCGTTCTTCATGAACGAGGCTGCTACTAGAGGTGGAGTCGTCGCCCTTAGTACAGGCGGTTCGGGTGCATCAATGGATAATGGCGCTGCGCTTGTAACATACAAGGCTGTTCCATCCGGCGGTACACCTCTTGGTTTGCTTGTTAACGATATGGTCAACATTGACCTTACTCGTCAGCATTTAAACCAGCATAAAGACGAAGTTCAAAAAGGTGGCAAAGTCACTCTTCTCACTAAGGGTTGGGTTGTTACCAACAGCTTGGAAGGAGCAAACCCAAGCGCGGGCGATGCGGCATTCATGGCGCACAGCGGTAATATTTCTGCTTCTGATCTGTCTAATGATGACAGTGATGGAGACGGCAGAACTAAGATTGTTGGACGTTTCTTGTCGAGCGTAGATGAAGACGGTTACGCGAAAGTGTTTATCGACCTTCCTAATACCAATCATCCTGAAGCTGCTAGCTAAACAACCCAATTAAAAAGGAGAAAGTTAATATGTCTATCAAAAATCGACCTACACCCGAATTCATTGAGTTGCTCAAGCGCTCGGGTAGTTCTGATAAGATGGTCGCTGTTGCGGCCCAAAGAGAAATCGCTAAAGCACTAGAGACCCCAATTCGTAAGGGTGTTTTGTTTGGCGATATCGTTACTTCAATCTACGAGGCAATGCCTTTAGAGCCGGGAGCTACACCAGAATTTCCTTTGGATCTTCTTGCACCCGGAACTGAGACAGAGCATATCGCTTACACGAATCCCGGCAATGGTCGAATTCCTGAGCGACACGTAGAAGGTGACTACGTAATGGTTAACACTTACGGCATTTCTAGCTCGATTGATTTCTTGCTTAAATATGCTCGTGAAGCTAACTGGAACGTTGTTGCTCGTGCTATGCAGGTGCTAGAATCGTCCTTCGTTAAGAAAATTAACGACGACGGATGGCACACACTTTTGGCCGCTGCTGTAGACCGAAACATTTTGGTTTACGATGCTGACGCTGCTGCTGGCCAGTTCACTAAGCGTTTGATCAGTTTGATGAAAACTGTCATGCGTCGCAACGGTGGTGGTAATGCTGCCACTGCTCCGGGTCGTCTTAGCGACCTTTACTGCTCTCCTGAAGCGATTGAAGATATTCGCAACTGGGGTGTTGACCAGCTTGATGAAGTTTCTCGTAGAGAAATTTACACGGCTACTGACGATGGTCCAGCCATCACTAGAGTCTTTGGTGTCAACCTTCACGATGTCTTTGAGTTTGGAGATAACCAAGAGTATCAGACTTACTTCACTAGCGATCTTGGTGGCTCTTTAGCCGCTGGCGATGTTGAGCTTGTGATCGGTCTTGATCAGGGTCCAAACGACAGCTTCGTAATGCCTGTTAAGAAAGAAGTTGAGATTTATGAAGACGAAGGTCTCCATAGACACCAACGACAGGGTTACTATGGTTGGGCAGAAATTGGGTTCGGTGTTCTTGACAACAGAAGAGTTCTAGCGGGCTCCTTCTAATATTGTTCACCGCTTATTGACCCTTGGGCTACCCTGTTTTTTCGGGGTAGCCTTTTTTTTATGTATCCACGTTTTTTTGTGTATTATTTAATGGAGGTGGATATGTTTGGTACTACAGCTTTTTCTGAAGCGGCTTTTAGCGAAATTAAAGTTTCTGAGAGTGTATTTCTTGGCACACTACCCATAATATACTTTAACAGTTCGACGCTGACTTTTCCACTAAGGATAAACGAGGTGTCAAATTTTGACTTAAGAATTAACAAATTGCAAAATCATGAACTTTCGATAAATACAATAATAAATCTAAACAAGAGGAGATAACAATGGCTGAATTTTCAATTATAATCGCAGATAGTGATGTGGGCAGAGTAATTGCCGCTATGTGTGCAAACTATGGTTACACAGAAAATATACCCAATCCTGATTTTGATCCAAGCTTGCCTGAAGATCCAGACACAAACCCACAATACATTTCAAACCCAGAAACAACAAATCAGTTTGCGAATCGTATGACAAGAGATTATCTCATGAACAATACAGTAGCCTACGAATTAAAGCTGGAAAAAGAAAGCGTTCCGACACCAACACCTCCAGATATCAGTAATCCAAACGGATAATAGTATTTATGGCTCTTAATATCTGGCAGGAGTAGTTATGGCACTTAAAGTAGCGGACAGAATAAAGCAACTAACAAACAGCACGGGTACTGGCGATATATCGTTCAACTCAACCCCTGTAGGCTTTGCTAGTTTTAGCTCGGCCTTAGCAAGTGGCGACACCACATATTATTGCATAGAAGAAAATGATAAGTTTGAGGTCGGTCTCGGCATTTATGGTTCTGACAACATGGTGCGTAGCCATATTTTAGCTAGCTCTAATAACGACAATGCTATAAATTTGGGCGGTAGTGGAACAGTTTTCATTACGTATCCCGCAGGCAGGAGTGTATATAGAGATGGACAGTCTCGTTTAGATATAGGCGCGTCTGGAGTTATATTTTCTAATGGTACAGTAATAAAAGAGGGAAAACTACAAGAGCTAACAAATGTTGACTCTAGTGGCACAATATCCTCTGCTAATATTTTATCTTTTGATAGTACTCATAAAAGCCTTTTGGTTGGAGATGGGACAGGTCCCTCTAACGACAACAATACCATTATTGGCTATGGCGCAGCCAGCGGCACAACGGGCACGGATAACACTGTAGTTGGAACAAATCCGTTTATAGCCGGAAATGGTGGCGTGCAAAACGTTAGCGTTGGTACGCTGTCTGGACCCTCAGAGTCCGACTTCTCGTCGTCCGCATCTTATGGTGTTTCTATAGGATACAAAGCTGGAAGTCGCATGAGATCAAACTCAACAGCGGTTGGTCATCAGGCAGGTATTGCCGCCTATGAATTTGGATTTGTTGCTATTGGATCAGCGGCTGGTTCTGGAATTGGTAGCTATTCTGTTGCGGTTGGAAACGAAGCCGCTGACGGAATGAATAGTGACTATGTGGTTGCTGTTGGATATCAATCCGCTAAAGGGGCAGCCGGAGAAAGTGCTGTTTGGATTGGTAATATGGCGGGATCTTCTGCCACATCTTCTAGCAAGTCTATAGGAATAGGTTATCAGGCTGGTAAGGGCTCGTCTGCCGATGATAGTATTTACATAGGTCAAAGCGCCGGACAAAACAATAGCAGCAATGATCATTTATACATAGGTAACGGTTCTCCGTCTAGCAGTCGCACTCTTATCAAGGGTGATATGCAGTCAAAAAGACTAGCTGTCGGAGCTGCGGACGTGACTTTAGAAGACACTTTTTATATTGGCGTGGCTTCATCTGTAGATACAGGACTTGTGGTAAAAGGAGCCGCTTCTCAGTCTGCAAACTTAACGGAATGGCAGAACTCCGCTGGAGGTATTCAGGCTAAAATGGCCAGTTCTGGTGTTCTTGGTGTTAATGGTGTGCATGTCAGCGGGCAGGGTGTTCTCATAGATAGTGCTGTGCCTATCACCGCTTCTAACAGTCTATACAATGTCGAAGGTACTCTTTACTGGAACTTAAGTCCGGTTGGAGTACCTACCGGTATTGCTCACAAGGTTCCATACTATGATCAGCTAGGTAGGCTTACATCTGAAACAGATTTCGCTTTTGATAGCGGGAATACAACACTTACAGTTGGAGCTGCTGTAATTGGTGATCGTATAAGTGTAAATGAACCATCTTCAAGAGTTAGGATTGGTAGATATGTTGGTGATGATGGAATTACGAACTCTAGCTTCTTAACAGCGATTGGATACCAGACCTCCACAAATGCTAGTGGGGCAACCGGATCTGCTATGGTTGGATTTTATACTGGATTCAATTCTATAGATCTTAGTTATTCGCAGGTTGTTGGTTACTTTGCAGGACTTAGTGCTAGTGGCGAGAGAAATACATATATTGGTGAATACGGTGGAGCCTATTCGTCCGGAACATATAATACGTTCATTGGTCACCAAGCTGGATTTTACTGCAAAGGAAGTCAAAATATAGAAATACTTGCCAGCGGTGCAAGTAATAGTGTTATAGATAATTATAGCAATAAGCTCCATATTGGAAACACCATTATTGGAGACATGTCTAGTAAAAAATTGGCTATTGGGAACGTGGACGCATCTAACATAACACCAGATGCAACCCTTGAGATTTTGCCCAAAAACAGCACTGATATAGGGGTTATTATTCAAGGGGCCGCTTCCCAATCAGCCAACCTACAGGAATGGCAGGCTAGTAACGCAGTGCCTGTTGTTCAAATTTCTAGCGAAGGAAGTGTTTCGGCTAGTGGATCTATTTCCGCAAGTGGTGCATTTTTGATAAATCCGCTTGTTCCATCAGTAACTACAAACAAGCTTTACAATGACGGTGGCACGCTTAAGTTTAACGGATCTACTATTGGTGGTGGTGGTGATAGTGTTAATGCTTATGTGTCTGGTGTTGCTGTATATGGTTCTGGTCAAGCAATAGAAAACGAAGGTCTTGCGACATACGCTTCCGGTCAGGCGATTGCTAATCAAACCGCCACTGCTACCAACACCTCAAACGTGTCAACAAACACCTCCAACATCTTGACGAATACCGGCAGGGTTAATTATGCTTCTGGACAGGCTGTGCAGAACGAAACTGACCTAGCCTACACTTCTGGTGTCGCCACCTACGCTTCTGGAAACACGATAGCTACGCAAGCTATTGCAAACTACGCCTCTGGTCAAGCAATAGAAAACGAAACCGCAATAGCCACTAACGTATCAAACATATCTACAAACACGAGTAATATTTCTACCAACACGGCTAGGGTAGGCTATGCTTCTGGGCTGGCTATTACCAATGAATTAAACGTGTCTTATGCGTCCGGTCAGGCGATAGAAAATGAAACGGCTATTGCTACTAATACTACAAATATCTCTACTAATACTGCTAGGGTGACATACGCGTCTGGTCAAGCTATACAGAATGAAATCGACATATCTTACGTGTCTGGCGTAGCTGCTGGCAGTAATGTAGATGTTTACACTTCTGGAATAGCAACGTACGCTTCTGGACTCGCTATTACTAACGAGTTAAACGTAGCCTATGCGTCCGGTAACACCATATTAAACGATGGTCTTATAGCCTACGCTTCGGGCAACACAGCGAACATCGCCTTTGGGTCAAACGCAGAAGGCGACCTACTTTACCACGATGGCACAAGTTTTGTTAGGTTGGCTAAAGGCACAGACAACTACATTCTCAAAATGAACGGCAATGTTCCAAATTGGGAAGCGGAAAGTAGCGGTGGTGGTGTTAGTGCGGCAGATTTTAACTATGCTTCTGGTATTGCTAATTACGCCTCTGGAAATACGATAGCCACTCAAAGCATCGCCAACTATGCTTCGGGTCTAGCTATCACTAATGAGTTGGGTCTAGCTTATGCGTCGGGTCAGGCTATCGAAAACGAAACCGCAATAGCCACGAATGCGTCGAACATCTCAACAAACACCTCCAACATTTCTACAAATAGTGCAAGAGTTAATTACGCTTCTGGGTTAGCGATCACTAACGAGATAAACATATCCTACGCCTCTGGGAACACGATAGCCACGCAAGCCATCGCGAACTACGCCTCCGGCGTTCTTACTGCTGGTCCGTCTTCTGGTATCCCGTTTTATGGAGACGCTGGTCAACACGGAGCGATTACTACAAGCGACAACCTTGTTTTTGACAGTGGTAATCAACAGTTAGTGCTTGAATCAATCAAAGCCCACAAGGAACACGCTTCTGATTTAAGTAACGTGGGCAATCAATTTAGCATAGATTTAAATAGCGACAACACATGGCAAAACAACCAATACGGAAATTATTTTCTAACAAGTGTACGGGGCGATGGACCCAGTAACCAAATTGTTGGCGTATTTAACAGTTTAGATATTAGAGACAGTGATCATACAGGCACTAGCTTTTGGGGTGGAAAGTCTCAAGTCACTCTTAACGCTCCCGTTACTTTTACAAATGATAATATAATAGGACTGGAAGGCAAGTTTAACAATGGTCACTTCGTCCATATCAACGGGGCAGAAATTATAGCTGTAAAGGGTACAACCAGCTTTTCTTACAACCCAGCAAGTTCTAACTCAAGTACCAAGATTGTTGGATTTAAAAGTGAACTTGAAGGAAGTTCTGTAGACGGAACAATAGACGTTCGTAACTTTTGGGCAACAAATCCAACTTACACAGCGGTCGGCAACTGTTATGGTATGTACATAGAAGAGCAAACAAAAGGAGCCACAAATAACTATTCAATTTATACCGCTGGAGGCTTGAGCGAATTTAACGGTCGGGTGTCTGTGATAAATAGTAGCTCATCTCAGGTTCCACTTGCAGTTAAAGCTGCGGCTTCTCAGTCTGCCAACCTACAAGAGTGGCAAGCGAACAACGATGTTGTTGTAGCACAGGTTGCTCCTGATGGTAGTATTGCAACGAGCGGTAATATTTCAACCAGTGGTACTGTAACTGTTGACACGGACGGCGGCATTGTAGGCTCAGACTATCTCCGACTAAAGAACACTACAGGAAGCGTGTTTTATGTAGGTGCTAACGCTCGAATACTTCACGACAGCACAGGCTTCTACCCTAACCCTGACGGCGTAGGTTCGTTAGGTAAGGATTCACGAAGATGGTCTGATGTATATTCTGTTGATGGGGACTTTAGTGGTGATCTCACTGTTGGCGGGACGTTAACAAGTGCTGGAGAATTTCCGTTTGTATCGGGTGTCGCTAACTACGCCTCTGGAAACACTATAGCTACGCAAGCTATTGCGAACTACGCATCTGGAAATACGATAGCCACGCAAGCGATTGACCTTACTGCCGGAGACGGTTTAACTGGTGGAGGAACGCTAGCATCCGATAGAACCTTTGCCGTGGGAGCCGGAAATCTTATAGATGTTCAGGCCGATCAGGTAGATGTTGATCTCACTGAAGCTGCTGCCGCTACGATAGCTCACGGAGACAACTTAATCTTCCTAGATGGAGGAGCAACGGGAGCAGCGTCCAAAGGTAGCACAGACGATCTGGCTAACCTCCTCGCTGGTGACGGCTTAACAAAGTCCAACTCGGTTATGGCGGTTAACGTAGATGATTCTACCATAGAAACCAATAGTGATGCAATAAGAGTTAAAGACAATGGAATAACCTTAGCGAAAATGGCTGGTCTTGCTAGAGGTAAGATTATATATGGCGATAGCAGTGGAGACCCTGCCGCATTAGCTTTAGGGGCTGCTAATCAAGTGTTAACCTCTGATGGTACAGATGTTGCTTGGGCAGACAATGTAAACGTATACCTTTCAGGTATTGCCGCGTATTCATCTGGCAACACGATAGCTACGCAGGCGGTTGACCTTACTGCTGGGGATGGTTTAACTGGTGGAGGAACTCTAGCTGCCAACAGAACGTTTGCTGTAGGGGCAGGAAATCTTATAGACGTTCAGGCTAATCAGGTAGACGTTGATCTTAGTGAGGCTGCTGCCGCCACAATAGCTCACGGAGATAACTTAATCTTCCTAGACGGGGGAGCGACTGGAGCAGCGTCCAAAGGTAGCACAGACGACTTAGCGGGATTGCTTGCGGGTGATGGTTTAACAAAGTCCAATTCTGTTATGGCCGTCAATGTGGATGATTCCACCATAGAAACTAACAGCGATGCAATAAGGGTTAAGGACGATGGAATAACCCTCGCTAAAATGGCCGGTCTTGCTAGGGGTAGTCTAATTGTAGGAGACTCTAGTGGGAATCCTTCTGCGTTGGCCGCGGGTAGTAACACGTATGTATTAACATCTGACGGAACAGATATATCATGGGCTGCTGCTGGTGGTGGCGGGTCTTCTACCCTTGCTGGCTTATCAGACACTAACATTTCTAGTCCTGCAAATGGTCACCTATTGATATACGATAATGCTTCATCCAAGTGGGATAACGCACTTATGACATCTTCGGGTGGCACAATTTCGTTTACCTTTGGTGCAGGAACTATAAATCTAGAGGCTGCTGGAGCACCACCGGCTGATGACTCTGTTAACAGCCAGCATTACGTTGATGGCTCAATTGACCACGTTCATTTATCAGCAGATTGTGTTGATGGAGACAATATAGCAGATGATTCTATTAACAGTGAACATTATGTTGACCTTTCAATTGACACGGCTCACATAGGAAACTTGCAAGTAACCACTGGCAAGGTTGCAAACTTAGCTATTGCAACTGGAAAGATTGACAACTTAGCAGTAACTACTGGAAAGATTAATAACTTAGCGGTAACCACTGGCAAGATTGCTGCTGACGCTGTGACGGGCGCGCAGATAGCCGATGATGCAATTAATTCAGAACACTATACTGACGGCTCTATTGATACTGCTCACATTGGTGACAATCAAGTTACCGCTGACAAACTAGCTCACACTTCGGTCACTGCCGGTTCATACACCAATGCAGATATTACCGTTGATGCACAAGGAAGGTTGACTGCTGCTTCTAATGGTAGTGGCGGTGGTGGGAGTGGTGTTTCTGACGAAAGACTGAAAAACAAGATCAAAAAGATAGAAGGTTCGCTAGAAAAAATATTAGCTATGAACCCTGTTGAATTTGATTGGCGTGAAGGTCACGAGGAAGTTCACAGCAATTCAGGAAAGGATATTGGATTTATAGCTCAGGAAATAGAAAAGATACAACCAGAACTGACTGGGGAATTTAAGGACTTTAAAACATTAGATTATGGTAAGTTAACACCGTTAATTGTCGGCGCCATACAAGACTTAACCAAAGAAATAGCAGAAATTAAAAAACACTTAAAGCTAGATTAAAACGGGGCAGATTTAGCAGAAATAACTCAATTTCGGTAAGGAATGCAAGTTAACTGTGTATAAATAACCGGAGGTATATTATGGCATTTGTAGAACAAGCACACGTTAACGATATAGGTACTATTTTTCGAGTCACCGTGTATGACACTACGTCTACAGGCGGAACCACGGTTGCCGATATTAGTACAGCATCGACAAAAAAGTTTACATTTAAAAGGCCGGATGGCACAACTTTTGAAAGAACTGCTGTTTTTACCACAGATGGAAGTGATGGAAATGTTCAATACATTTCAGTTGATGGCGATTTAAATGGTCCCGGAACATGGAACCTACAAGCTTACGTAGCTACTGGAGCTGGAACTTGGAACACTAGTGTAGGCACTTTCAAAGTACACGAGAATTTACAAAGCGAGTAAAACATGCCTTGGAAAATAGACTTAGTTTTAATGCTTAGATCCTTAATAGGCGATCTAGATAATGCAAAATTTACAGACGAAAGACTAAAACAGATTTTAGTTTTTGGTGCTTATAATGTTGTTAATGACGCAGACTTTAGCCAAACATATTCAGTAGATGTTGGTGAAGTTACGATATCTCCAGACCCAATTTCCCAAAACGATACAGATTTTACCACTTTAACTGTATACAAATCTGCCTGCATTCTTTTAGGAAGTGAAGTTAAAACAGAAGCAGCAAATGCCATCTCAATTAAAGATGGACCCTCTGCAATTGATCTACGTGGAGTGACGCAAAATCTAAATATGATGTATCAAGATTTCTGTAAAAAATACGACGACTTACTAAAAACATATCAATATAACAATACGCTGGTTGGTCAGGCTGTTCTTGGTCCCTATAGTCCGGGTAGTATGATATTAGGGGCTAACCAGTTTGACTATCGCGGCAACGCTTTCCAATAGGAGAATAAAAAATGCCCATATCACAAAAAATTATTTCTAACAATGCACAGCCTCAAGGCGGTGAAGGGATTGTTAGCATAGCTGGAGCAAGAGGGCTAGCACCGGCTGATAAGATTGGCGCTAATAATACTGTAAGCCCCTTCCCTCCCCTCACAGCCGGTCAAATAGACGATTCTGTGGCAACAATTAACACCGATCTAGCTCATAGATTCGATGCCGACAATGTTAATTTCGCCCCAATCGGACTGGGATTGACTGGAGGAGAAAACGCTACCGGTATTGTGGTTAGTGCGATTACCGGCAGAAGTATCGAGGTTGTAGACTATGTTGTTGTTGCTGAAAAAGCTACGACGATTGAGTTCTTGGGCGGTGCGATCCCGCTGGTCAGCGGCGTACATTTAGCTGCAAATGGTGGCGTTTCTGCAAATAGTGTAGATGGTTTGTTTGAGACTAGTCAAGGCGTAGATTTACAAATTAGCACTTCCTCTGGAGTTTTAGGCGGGCACGTTTCATATAGGGTAGTATAATGGCGATTAATATTCCCAGTAGTGTTTTTAATACATACAATGAGGCGGTTTTACTTTTCACTAGAACCGCAACGTTGGTGTATCCAGAAAAAAGAGAAGATTGTCCCAACTGCATTATGAACACAATGGGCACGCGAAATAAGTCCGTGAGTTTTTATCAAGCTGGCGGGCCTTATCCTTTTGCAAGAGGTATGCCTTGTCCTTATTGTAATGGCAAGGGGTATAAAGCTATAGAGGCTACTGATGATATTACATTGAGAATATATTGGGATAGAAAGGCTTGGGTCAAAATCGGACCCTCTATTGATATTCCCGATGGCTCAATTCAAACTATAGCATATATGACAGATCTTCCAAAAATAGAACAGTGTAAGTATATGATACCAAACTATGATGGTATAGAAAAGTATGATAAAGCTAAATACGAAAAAAATGGACCGTCATTCCCACAAGGATTTAAGCAGAATGAAACTAAATACATAGTAACATTTTGGAATCGGACAGATGGCTAAAAGTAAAATAACCGTAAAATTATTAGAATCCAACCGGAATATTGTTGCCAAAATCAACAAAGCTTTGGCAGAAATGACCGACAAGGAAGTAAGAAGAAGGGTTGCGAGAATAAAGTCTGCATTACAGCCTATTGTTGCTGCCGCTCTATTTGATTGTCCTGAAATTATATCGCTTGCTTCTGGAGTGTTGAGATTTGACTTTGGTCTAACCGGAGATCCCGGACCACAGATAGTGGCGGCGGTTGTGCAAAGTTTGGATATTAGAACTCAGCGGGTTACAGGAAGTCAGAATGGAATCAGGGGTGGTTTGACGATTGTTTTGCAACCAACAGATTACGCCAATCTATTATCTCTTCCAGTGGCTATGCAGACGTTGGAGATCGAATCTAGAATACCT
>Ga0181420_1000200_pt1 | contig 23847 bp, 37 predicted proteins | sample 43SPOviralmetaG_FD_130145 | JGI IMG/M metagenome (GOLD analysis project Ga0181420, IMG submission 130145) | Marine viral communities from the oligotrophic San Pedro Time Series (SPOT) site, San Pedro Channel, CA, USA - 43 SPOT_SRF_2013-05-22 | ecosystem: Environmental > Aquatic > Marine > Strait... | reverse complement strand
GTCATAGCATCTTTAGTTCCTGTAATAGCTTCTGGAACTACACTTGAAACTTCGTGAGCTATAAATCCATCGACAAGTGTATTTGTATCATCTGCTATAAAGTTAAAACGAGCTGGCTTTAATTGTTTTAGTCGTGTGGTTGCATCCCAAGTGTAATCTACGTTTTCTTTCAATCGGTAGTCTGAAGATGTGTTGTAAGCTGTAGCTGAACTAGAAAGTGATATACTACCTACATTTGAAGTATTTTTATAAAAAAGAACTGCTGCACCATCAGAACCAGACCTACCAATATAATGAGATGTACCTGATGCTTTATTTAAATTAACGTAACCAGCTCCAATTTCTACACCCGATGTTCCGTCATCAATAGGGTTACTATTAAGCATACCTATCAACAAAGCCCCACCATTAATTGGGTTTAAACAAAGATTGTAGGCAGCATTACCAGCACTGTTAGAAACTTCCATAAAGTATTTACCAGCACTGCTCACTGGCCCAACTCTTAGTACATCAGAACCCTCACTGGCGTTACCGTTAATAGTGAGTACGGTGTTAGCTATCATAGTAGCCGCATTAGTTACATCAGTAGTGTGGTTATCTTCTAAGTATAGTTTAGAAGTACCGGGACTTGTAGTTCCAATTCCTACGTTGCCTGTTGAGGTAATACGCACACGTTCTGTAGTTGAACCACCACTAGGAGTTGTCTGAAGTAATATATTTTGTCCAGCAGTAGAATGTTTTATGTCAAAGTTACCACCACCAGTGTATAAATAATCACCTTGATTTTGTGAAAGATCACCACTAACGGCAACTCCTGTAAAATGCCCTACACCTGCTCCTGTAATCTTGCTTATTAAACCATTTCCATCACTTCTCATCTGCAAATAATCTATAGAGTCTGCACCTGTTGAGTCTTTTCTAAGAGTTAAACTGGCTTCAGAGGTGCTGGCGGCTTTTAAATATGCGTAGTCTTGGCCTATCTGACTACCACCTGCCATTATATATTTATCAGCAGTTACGTTACCACTAAACGTACCTGTAGTAGCATTGATTGCTATTCCATCAGGAGGCACGACAGTAGATCCCACAGGGCTAATCGTGTGGACAAATATGTTTCCAGTTCCTGAAGAGGGTGCGGCAGTGAATGTAAGTGTTGTACCTGAAACTGAGTAAGCATTGCTGTCTTGTGTTACACCATCAACTGACACCAAGATAGATTGGTCGTTAGCAATCTGAGCCGCTAAAGTAAAAGTAGTATCTGATCCATCGCCATTAAATCGTTGCACTGCTGGGAGTGACTGGAAGTTAGCTGGAAGGGTATTTCCAATGTAACTCATTATGTAATCTCCATAATGCTAGATGTTACAGAAACTTTATCAGCAACAGAACAATCTATTTGCAGTTTATCTGTTGTTTCTAACACAACTTTTGCTCCGTTTAATACTTCTAAACTTGATCCTACAGGAATCGGAACATCCTTCACTAAAAATGTTGTTGTATTAGTCGCTGTTCGACCACCACCACTCGTGTCAGAAACTACTTTTACAGATGCTGTGACTTGACTTGTATGAACATTAGCTAAAACAATACCTAAACATACTGTTGTTGTGCTACTTGGTGCTGTATATAAATCTTCTGGTGTTCCAGCACTTGCTGGCATTACATCGTGACTTACTAATTTAAACGTATTTGCCATGTTATTCTCCTATCAGCCTAAAGCAATTGCCATCGCAACGGCTGTCCCTGCTGGGTCACCAGTTGTTGGTACATTTGTTAATTGTGAACCATCAACCGCTGGCATTCGCCCAGACCCATCAAGTTGAGGTATATTATTCGCACTTGTTCCAACATTCAAGACTGAAGATGTGCCAAGTCCAAGTGTTGTTCTTTGTGCGGCCGCATCAGCATCATCTAATAATGCTTTACCAGCCGATGTTAAATCATATGTCCCAGCACTGCCAGAACCAGTAAATTGAATACCTTTATTGGCCGCTGACGTTAATCCGGCAATGGCTGTTAAATCAGCATCGTATGCTTGTACGCTAGTCCCGACAGCATTCGAAATACGTCCATCAGCCCTCGCATTAGTAAAATATAAATTACTTCCCTCTGATAAATCGCCTGTATCGTGATTGCTTATAGATGTAACTGTTCCTGTAACATTACCAACAAAAGCTGTGGAAGTTATGCTAGTTGCTCCTGTAACTACTCCAGCATCAATAACAATAGTTCCATCTAATACAATTTGTTGACCACCAACAGGAGTAATAGTTAAATCAGTACCAGCCGTGCTTGTGATTGCGTTACCGTTTATATTTATATTATCTACCTGTAAGGCAGTTAAAGTTCCTAATGAAGTTACGTTAGTTTGAGCCGCTGTTGATAAAGCACCAGCTAATGTTGTAGCAGTTAAAGTGCCATTCACCGTTGTATTATCATCTATCGCTAGAGTGCCTGTATCTGAAACTATTGTATTTCCGTTTAAGTTAATATTATCAACTGTAAGAGCCGTTAAAGTTCCAACTGATGTTATATTAGTTTGAGCCGCCCCTGTTACTGTAGCGGCTGTTCCTGACGTATTACCAGTAACATTCCCTGTTACATCACCAACTAGATTAGTTGCTAAGTTCTTATTCATCGCAAATCTATCATTAGTCGAGTCGTAAGATAAAATGGCATCCGCACCGTCAACTTTTAATCCAGCACCATTTGCCGCACCAGCATTTGCTGAACCTTTTGCCACAGTTATTTGTTTATCAGTTACATCTAATGTTTCTGAATTTATTGTTGTTGTTGTCCCATTAACAGTTAAATTACCAGCAACGACAACTGTTCCAGTATTATCTCCATGAGTCGCTGGATCAATTGTAAATGTTGCTGGCCCTCTTAAATAGCCTGTTAAAGTTGTATTTCCTGCCGATAATGTAGTAAAAGCACCTGTAGTGGCTGTTGAAGCACCTACCGTACCATTTATGTTGCCTGTCACGTTTCCTATTATATCGCCAGCAAAATTAGTTGATGCTGTAATTACTGTTCCACCTATTGTTGTACCAGTTATGGCCGCTGGTGTAGATGCACCAATTATTGTTGCGTCCACGTTACCGCCATTGATATCAACACTAGCTAATGTTGCTAAACCACTAGTCGTTGCTGTTGTAAAAGCACCTGTAGATGCTGACGACGACCCAATAGTAGTTCCATCAATAGCACCAGCATTAATATCTACTGTAGATAATGTTGACGTTCCTGATGCCGATAGTGTTGTAAAAGCGGCTGTTGAAGCCGTATTAGCACCTATTGCCGTGGCATCTATCGCTCCACCATTTATATCAACAGTTGCAAATGTACTTGTTCCAGAACTTGTTATATTGCCAGTTACATTACCTGTTATATTTCCAACAAATGCTGTCGATGTAATTGAAGTTGCACCTGTTACAATGCCAGCGTCTACTACAATAGTGCCATCTAATACTATCTGTTGTCCATTTAATGGTGTAATTGTTAGGTCTGTACCAGCAGTGCTAGTAATTGCATTTCCATCAATGTTAATGTTGTCTACTTGTAACGCAGTGCCGGTAATTGTTGTACCTGTTATGGTTGTTCCTGTTATAGCGGCCGCTGAATTATTACCAATAATAGTTCCGTTGATTAAACCACCAGTAATATTAACATTATCAAGTAAACCTAATTCAATTGCATTTTGTAACTCTGATCTGGTTATTTTTTTAGTTTCATCTGCACTTGTATCAACCAAAACAAACAAGTCGTCATTTTGGACGTTAGCACCTGTAATTGCCGTCAGTTGGGATATTTTTAGGTCAGCCATTTCTCTTTACCTTTGTTTTATATAAAATAACATATTTTACACCGCTTGTCTTGCCGCAAATGTAATTCCGTACAAAGAAGCTGAATTTACATTCCATGACGTTTCATTTGACGTTAATCTAAATAAACCTTTTGCACTGCTTACAACGATGGCAGAGTTGTCTGCTGGTGCTGTTTTTATACTAGGCCAAATATCAATAGTAACATTCCCACCGTTGTCACTATTAACATCAACAAGAACTTTATGTAAACTGGATGATGCTCCAGCACCTACCTGTAAATAATCGCCAGCTTTTAGCCATCCTGTTTGATTTGCAGTTGCTCCATCGGCTATTAATACATCGCCTGTTTGACTTGTTCCTTGAACTAAAGGCGTTCCACCAGCACTGCCTCTTGGTGCTTCACTAGATGGGTCGCCCATTAAAAACGTGCCTAGTTGACCTCTTAATGTAACTAAAAACGCTACCCATTGTTCTGCATCGGCTCTGTTCATTGGTGGTAATGTCACATCTGCTTCCCACTGTTGACCTGTATGCGCTACAACTTGCTGTTTATTACTAAATGGAGATGTTGACACAGCTATATTATTTCTTGCTCTTAATGTAATAGCATTTGCACCGATGTGAGTTGGTGTATTTATTGGATAAGATATTGCCATATTACCACGCTCTGCAAGACCAGTATCTTGCTGTTAATTTTGATTTTGCAGTTGAACACTTATGTCTTGCTCTAAAACTTTTCCGTCTTGCCGCCTGTGTTTTTTTAATCCTCATGTTAGGATCACCGAACGTGACACGTTTTACTTTACTGCCGTCTTTTACATAAACAACAGACTTCTTCCTTCCGTAGCTCGTTTCTCCTTTAGAGATACGTCTAGGTTTATTTAATTTTACACTTTTACCTTTGTATGTTGCCATTAACTAAATGCGGCTGAAAACGAACCGCCCCTTCTTCTAGCGTCTAATACTGCTAATTTTGTTGTTTCTGCTATTTGTGGCAGTAATTGCACAATCTCTGTTCTTACTGTTTGTTGTACACCTGTTGAAACATTTATTGTTTGATTAACAGTTGTTCCAATACTTTGTCCTTTTGTATGATCCACAACAGTCTCTTGTGGGTGTAATATAGCATGGAAACCACCTCGACCATCTACGCCACCCGATCTTGCACCCGAACCTGTATAGCCACCACCTTCCGCACTTGGAGTTTTTATATAACCACCCTTGGCTGATTGCGTAAAGCCAAAAGCACCCATAATAGCTCCAACTGCTTGTTGAACAACCATTACTCGGTATAATTCACTAATTATATTTCTAGCCATTGATCTAAACGCATCTTTTACTGTTGTTGTTCCATCAGCTAAACTCATTAGACTATTTTCTAAGTTTTTAGCTGATGATGTTGCGAGAGCCGCGAAATCCACAGCCGCCCCTGTAGCAATTTGATATTTTTCTGTAATTATTGCTAATTTTTCTGCGTGTTCTTGCTCGGTTATAACGCCCTTTTCTTTTGCGACATTTAAAGTATTTTGTGCAAATTCATATTCTTGTGTTAATGTTAAAATTGGTTTGATTGCTTGTGCATACCGCAACAAATCATTTAATTCTTTTTTCCGTTTCGCTACTAATCTGTCGTGGCGTTTCATACTTTCAGTATCAACACCACCCATTCTCATCAATGCTAAATCGCCAGCTGAAGGCATAACCTCACCTCTACCACCTCCTTTTGGGTAGCCAGAAAACGGATCATTAGCATTAATATTAATTCTTAAAGCCTTAGTTGTCTTTTCTCTTAATTTTGCATATTTTTCAAATACCTTAAACAATATTTCTGTGTTTTCAATTTGGATTGTCATTTGATCGTTTAGTTCTTTGCCGCTGTTTATTTGCTCGGTTGCTATTTGTTTATTAAAAGCAGTAACCTTTGCTAACGCTTCAAATTTTTCTTGATCTGTAATTGCGGCATTTACTTCTTCCATAGCTTTTAGAAATTCTATTGCTTGATCTCTACTTAATCCTAATCCCTCTTCAACTTGTCTAAGAGCTGTCCTTGCTATACCAATGTCTTCTGTTCCAAGAAAACCACGCGCCCTTTCCTCAGGGGTTGCACCTCTTGGTAATCCCATTTCACCAAGACGTGCAACTGATGCTGAAAAATTAGATATGTCTCCGTATATAGTTGCAAATTCTTCAAATCGTTTATTCATATTTTTTACGACTAACAAATCATTTAACTCAAACAAATCTCTGTTGACTTGTCTTACCATTTCGGAGGCTCTACCAAAACCCTCCGTTAATTTATCAATTGGTAAATATGCCAAACGATGAGTGCTAGATAAATCAGTAATACTCTCATTCAATTCATCAATCTTTTCACTAAACCCTTTAGACGCTCCAGACATAGCTCTAAAGGCCGCAATGATTGGAAAACCAATAGCCGCTAAAACACCAAGTAACGGCATAACAATCCCTAATGATCCACCTAATAAAGCAAAACCACCAGCTAATTGTGGTAACTGCATACCCATAACTCTAAACATATCAGTTCCCATGCTGGCTTGTACAGCAACATCGCCTAACTGGTTTGCAGTATTATTAAATATAAATCTAGTTCGGCCATCCATACGTTGACCAAGTCTTGTGAAAGCATTGCCTGATTTAGTTGCTGACGCGACAACCTGTTTTTCTGTCACTTGCGCTTGTTTGCCGACTTTATTTAAAGCATCTTTCGCTTGAGCAGACCCTTTAACTATTGGTGTTGGATCAAGTTCTAGTCTAAACTTTGCCATGATGCTGTCTTTCTGCGCTGTCTAAGGCTGTAACAAACCTAACTAATCGATGTCTTTGAATAGGGCAATCTGCTCCAATGTGGTCACAGTATGACATAATTTCAGAAAATGGTATAGGAGAAACACCAGCCATTCCTAAAGTTCTTGAGTTTCGTAAATTCATAAATGCTACCCATGCAAAAATGTTTTCTGGTAATATTCTATCTGTTTGTTTTAACGCACCCTTGCTTATTAAATATTTTTCATCTCTTGGTGTATATTTAAAAGAGTACAAAAGTGCGTCTATTAGTTTTTTTCCGATACCTCGTCTGCTTTATTTATAAAGTTTCCTAATTCTTCAACATATTTACTGAAATCCACAAAATAATTGACAAATTCTTCAATTCTAATTTGAGCTAATTCCATAAAATTATCCTTATTACACTTCATGGGTTTCCCATTATTTAAGATATTAGTATTCCAACTTATAACACACGCATCATATAAAGAATGTAATTTCATCTCCCCTAATTCTTTACTCATGTTCGCCATTTCTGTTGCATACTTTTTCTTATCCTTGAAATGTTCACTGACTTCCATCGTTCTAATTTGGCGATGGCTGTCTATTTCATCATTTAATTTTTGCCATTCTGTATTAATATATCCTCCAGCTCTGCATCTAATTTCTATAAATGTTCTTTCTTTTGATAAATAATCTAGATGTTTTGGCAATTCTCGTTTAAATGTCATATCTGACATCCTTGGTTTCGATAAATTTAACATTGTTTGTCCTTTGCTAAGATGATGGGAGTGAGATTATCCTAGCTCGACCTCACTCCCTAACGGACGCACCGTCATTCCTTTGTAGTTTATTCTCCTTTTTCTGCTTTCGCTAATTCTGGCTTTTCAGCAAGGTTTAATTCTTTAGCATCTTTCTGGCTAATCTTTTGACCTTCCTTAAAGTCTTTTTCTTTACCATTAATAATTCCGATAAAGTTTTGTTTTGCTATCACGATACAGCCCTCGTTATTTTAACAACACACGCATTAGACGTATCATATTGAGGCATAATTGTAACGTCTTGCATTGCGTCTGCTCCAGAAAAGTCTAAATCTGCTCCTGTAAAATTGCATCTAGGGAATAAAATTGTATACTTACTTCCACTGACTGATCCTAAAGGATATGTTACTGCAAATGATGTATGATTAGCTCTGGCCGCATTATATATGGCTAAAAAGTTAGCTTCTACATAAATTCTAGCTGTTATACTTGGTACAAGCGCACCTCTGGTTATGCCGCACAAATCATTGCTTGCTAACTTTGTTTGACGCTCTCTGTTTTCATATGTGAATGTTAAAGTAGAACTTTCCATACAATTTAAAGTATATCCGTCATAAACAATCGTTCCAACATCCACACCTGATTGAAGTGGTATTTTATTAGTTGGGTTTGCATATGATGAACTGCCTATTGCTGACGTTGTTGCTATGTCCGAACCTATACCTTGAACATCAAATGAAAACTGCACATCTGCGTCAGATGTTAGTGTAAGAGAACCACCTGTAGCTTGAACACCTCTATATCTCATCATGGTATTTGTCCCACCAACACCGGCTGGTATAGCATTCTCCACAGTTACCGTTTTTACAACTTTTGCGTCTTTTAACACGTTAGTTGCAAATGTACCTTGAAATAATGTCTCAAGCCAAGTGTCGTAATTCCCATAAATAAATGTTCCACTCATTGTTCCAGAAACATCTAATCCTGATACTCCTGTTCCAGCCCTTGCACCGCCAGCGGCTAGAGTTTTACTTTCGTAAATATTCGGAGTTGCGTTTATTAATATTGGAACATCACTCGTAACAAACGATGGTGATGAAGGTGTAGTTCCAGCGGTGCTTTCGGCCACATAAGCCGATCTAAGCTGGTTTGATGCTGAGCCTGTCATATTGGCCTCCTATTGATATGAATAGCGCACGAATGGCGCGGTTATGGTTGCTATGTTAAAAGGTATATCAGAAATTGTCCCAGAAATATATGGGTGTTGATTAACAGGACTAAATCTTATAAATTCATTAGTTGATGCTACATTACCAGCATTATCTAATCGTTTATTAAAAAACAGACCCATCAAAGTTTCCGCATAACCACGCCAAGTGGCTGAACCTTCGCCACCAGTCGTATAAATGTTAATAAACACATTGCCTAAATGCTCTATCCTATTATCTGTTCTACCAATAGAGCCTTGCATAGTTGTTCCATTAACAATACTTAGTTTAAGGCAATTTGCTATCGGTTCAAACTCATGTTCATCCAAACCAATAGGCGTGGCGTTTCCCCATGCCGTCACTAAATATTTCTCAATCGACTTTCGTTCTAGTTGAAAAGTCATATAATCATTCCATCATATTTGTGTTGTAGTTCATTCATTGTTATTGCAATCATTCCTTGAGGTGCTTGCTTTGACCAGCCATTTTCTAATTTCATGGCATAAGGCAGATTATTTTGAATATAATATTTTGTTAATCTTTTACGTCCATATATTTTGCGCTGACCATCTGCAATAACATCATTTGCTGTTTTTATTGTTACTTTAGGTAATGTGGTTATATCAGGAACATCTATTGACGTTAAAATATTACTTCTAAAACGACCTGTATCAACAGGAGCCTTTAAGGTTATGCCTGTTAAAGCATCATTCGTTGCGTCAGCAAATACTTCCAAAATATCCTCTTCTTTGCCTTTCCATTCAGCGTCTATTTGCATTATAAAATCTCGTGAACTCATGCTGGTATTTCCAATGCTACAATCATTTGTATAGCCCCAGCCCCGACAATATCTTGCACTTTTTTAACTGTATATGTTTTAGAGCCTAATGTTAAAGTCCATCCTTCAACTGGAACGGATGAAAACCCTTCTAATAACATCATTTGCTCATGCGAACCTAAAACATAATCTGGAAAGATATCATCAGACGGTGTTGAGCTATCAATAACACAGCGTCCTGTTATTGTAGTTGTTGTTGTTGCATACGCTCCTGTATCATAATTATAATTTCCGTTTGAAACATAAGACAAACTAGCAGTCTTAATTGCATCTGTTATTGCTAAAGATACATTATCAAATGCAGTGTCTGCTATTTGCGCTACTGTTGTCACCCTCTCATCACCTTAATTTGTGAACCACCAAACACCACATACGGTGATAATAAACCTTCTACTGCAACAAAACGTGGAGTCTCTCTGAAACTGGCATATTCTGTTTCGGTTTCAACAACACCAGCTTTGCTTTTTGTTCTTCTTGTTGCGCCACCTGTTACAGTTGCTAATAAATCCGTACCGCCATGAACTAGAAAAGCTAATTCAGCTTGTGCATCTTTTATATCTTGTGGAACAGTATCTGGATCAATAGGCCATCCATCAACGAGCAGAGTTGTTAATCTAGGCCATGCCATTGCTTGTGTTTGATATTGAGCATCGCCTACAAAATTATAAACTCTGTTAATATAAACTGCGGCTCGTCTTAATTGATCTTCATGATTGCTTGTATCTCCACCAATATTCCACCCAAAATTATCGGCATAAGCACTATATTCAGCAACAGTTATATACGAATTTGTGGTGCTTCCTCCAACAGTTGTAACAATTGCCATATCTAAATCCTATATTTTATTTCTATTGTTATAATTAAATCGATGAAGGGCTAATAAAGCCCCTCACCATATTATTTAACTATCCCATTAGGATCGCGATTGCATCGCTATTCCATGCTTTATAGCCCCATACACATCCGACTTGGATCATTGCTTTGCTGAAACCTTTATAAACAGAAATTTCAAATACAAGACCAGAATTTGGATCTTGTACAACTAACACATCAACAGCCGCATCACCACCGATTGGTTTTGCTGGTGCTCTCATTGCTAGTTCCATTGCTTTTTGGTGCATTACTATGTTTGCTGTGAAACTGTTACCAATAGTCATTGCGTTATTATTTGCAATTGCTACTTGTAAACCATTATCACCAATAACAATATCACCGGCAACTGCGGTTAGACCTGTATTGACAACATATTTATTTGTCGTATCAGCCGCAAATGTAACAACATCACCAGCAACAATACCAGTTGTATTAACTGTTCCTGTGTCTAATGTGAGTGTTGTTTGTCCAGCCGCTTCGCCAGATCCATTGTTAATTAGATACCCAGTTCCAGCACCTTTTGTATGTGAAACAACTTGAGCAGACTCTCGCATCATTACACCTTGCAAGTCTAATAAAACACCTTGTCGGAGTAATTCGCTACCACCAGCTTGATCAACACGTTGTAGATGTGCCAAGTTTCTCAACTTAGTTGATGCCGCTGTATTCATAACTAACGATGTTCTGTTGTCATTTGTTGGCATCCCATTGTCAGCTAAAATTTGACGTGCTTCTGCAACTAAATCAAAGTTTGATGCAAATGGAGTTGTTCCGGCAGTTCCTACAGCTCTTGACGCATTTTGATTTGCTTCAAGTGCAAGGTCGCTTTCGATTTCATTTACTAGAGTTCTCATTGCTTGTGCAATTTGATCCCCATAAACAGTTTCGTAACCAGCACCACCATTAAGAAAACGTACATCTTCTCCTGTGTATGGTATCTGTACACCTCTTTGTTTGGTTAAAGTGAGTGTTTTATTATCCACCGTTTGATCTGTTCCCTCTGGAATAGTCATTGAGGGTGTTATAGTTACTGCTGTTGCTTCGCGTGTTGCGAATGAGCGAACAGTTTGTCCAACTGCGGCTGTCTCAATGCTGTTAGCATTAATAGTCCCTGCTGGAATAAAGCCGACTAGTTCTCGACCTACGATGTCAGCCGCTGTATAAATGTCTGCGGCTAAGTCAGTTAAAACATTTGCCATGTCTTATAGCTCCTTTTAATGAGGTGTTAGCCGTCAAAGACTCTTCCACCATCTTTTGCGAATTGTGACCGTTCATATTGTGACATTGCATCAAATTGTTTACGAGTCACGCTTGATTTATTAGGCGAAGTGCCTTGTGACGCTGGTGGTTTGCCTCCACCCGAAACTCCAGCATCTTTTACAAATAGCTGACCAGTTTCCGACTCTACTAATTCTTTTGCTAAATCGGATATTGTTGCATATCCATTAGCCCCCGAACCAGCTTGGGGATTTGTACTATCTTTTGACATTATACGAACATTTCCATCATCGTCAAATGAAATTCTGTTTTGTGCCATTAAAGTTAAAGGCTCGACACCAGCAATCAACACATTTTGCTCTGCTAATCTTACTTTTAATTCATTAATAGCTGTTTTTTTATTAAGCGAGTGTACTTTTTCATCAGCCGCTTTTATTTTTGCTTCATAACTGTCTTTTATTTCGGTTATAATTCGTTCTTGATCTTCTGATGGTTGTGGTTTGTTCTTTAATAATTCTTCGACAACATCAGGGGACTCACCTAATTGTTGCCAGCGTTCATTACTTTTTCGCCTTCTAACCGCTTCCTCAGTTGCATCAACTAACTTTTGTTTTACTGCATCAAATTCTGATTGAGGAACAACGCCATTAACTTGTAATTTAAACGTGCCGTTATCTTCCTTGTATAACGATTGCACATTTTCATCCATTCCCTCTAAATTATCTAATGTATATTTTAAAACCATTTGTATTTCCTTCTTTTGCTAAGTTACAGGCCAGCTTTGACCCACGATGAATTTTCTCGCTCTTTTAATTCGTCTAAGGTTAGTTCATTTCCAGCTTTATCAATAAATCTATCCATTGGAACACCAGCCCTAAACAAATCTCCCTTTTTTCTTCCTAACACTTCATCTTGGAATGATTTAGGTTGTTTTTTTAACCAATCATTATAATTTAAATCAGCCGCCACTTGTCCGTTCATACTTGCTCTAGTTGCCACCGGCACTTTCTTTATCTTTAACATTTTCTGTAATTGTTTAGCTGTTTTAAAGACTGCAATTGTTGTTGATCTACAATTAATATGCACTGGTGGCCTTGCCCCAGATTTAGGTGGAAATACTTTACCATCGTATGCTCTACAAATTGCGCTTGTTCTACCATCTAAAGTTGATACCCATTGAACAACTTTAATGCGAGATTGATTCCTTCTGTATATTTCGTTTCTAGCTACGTTTGCAGTATGTGCAAGAGCAGTTCTAACAGTTGCCTCTGCTCCTCGTCGTGATTGTTCTATGATACCAGCTTGCGCTCTAGTTCCCCTAATTGTTCTTATAATTTGCTGTGTTGTTTGCCCTTCAACATATCCTTGCGAAATAGCCGACTTAACTCGTCTAAATGTTCCATCTGGCATTCCGTTATACCACTCTCGTAATAATAAACCTTGAAACGGTCTTGCTCTAGCGGCCGCATAAATCTGTTCATTACTTGGTGATATTAAACTTAAATTTAAAGGTATTAATTTATCAAACATATTCATTTGAAATTGCTTTTCATACGAACCTAACTCTTTTACCTCGTCAGATAGTTTATCTATTAAAGGTTTATAACCTGTTTTAATTTTGCGTTTTAGATTAGTTAAAAGGCCACCTAATTGTTTAGGCGTTAGCTTTTGTAAATCCCTTCTAGCTAAGTCAGATACAATATCGCCCTCAACATTATCCAGCAATTTTAATATTTGTTTTACAACGCTAGATTTATAACGCTGTAAATATATTTGATGACGTATTGTCGCATCGGCTATATCATCAGATAATGACATCGTCTGGCATATCCATTGATTGATCTGCAACCATTTCTATTTCATCTTCTGCATCAACATTTTCAGCTAATATACCACGCCTTTTTGCTTCTTCAATATAAGTTTGTTTAGATATTACGCCAGCTAAGTGCATTTTATTTAGCGAGTCCATATCAATATGACTCATTGCAGTTGCTGAATAATCTTTGTTTATTGTTATTTCTATTTCAGCATTTATATTGGATAAATCTGCCATCCAACTAAAACACGTTTCTAAACTATCTTTTAGAGTGTCAGCCCACATTGACAACCGACTATTTATTTTATTCTCGTCAATCATGTCGCCAGTTGCTGTTGTTGTACCAGAACGCGAAACAATAAGCTGTAGTCCCATTGCTTGCATCTGAAACTCCATATCTTTTAATTCTGTCCGACCAGCGTCTATTGCCGCACCCGAATGTTCAACAACACCTATTTTAGCGTTTTCATTACTAGACCAAAAAGCATATCCAGCACCCTCAGTAAATGCTTGCAAATCTTCTCTGCTATAACCATGAAAATATTTCATTGGTGCGCGAGCATGGTGCATAATATTAGCTTGATCGGATTGCGACCGCCAGTGAGCTAAATTGATCTCGGCTAGTCTGCTATGTGGAGGCTCTGCATTAAAGAAACTTTTGCGACCAATATCAACTGGCTTAACCATTATTTCTGTCATGCCAGTTCCATATTCTTCATGTAAATACCAGTCGTCTCTTTCGTTTTGACAATAAATACGAACATTTACTGTGCCAATAATTCTTTTTTCCTCGACTGGTAGAGTTAAAACTCTTATTTGTATTGATTTATCAGGAACAAATTCATCAGTGCTTTCAGTTGCTACACGTTCCATAATTCGTATTTGTGTTAATTTAGGAGCGTTGTTTATTATTTCCCATTTCCAACCTAAAACATCTTCTAATCTTAAATGTACAAAATATGGTCTAAAGTTTCCCTGTAATGCTTGCGCTTTTGTTAAGTTTACGTCTCTTAAAGGAGCATCAACCATTATAAATGATATTCCAGACCTTTGAGCATCTGAAAATACATCTTTAGAAAACTGGCTTAAATCTCTTGCCTCTAAATCAATATTGAATGCCCAGACATCTAAATCGGTATTTGTTTCTGCTAGCATAACAGGTTGATCAAATACTTTTCCACTTAAATCTTCTATAGTTTTGCCAACTCCATCAAATAACCAACTTGACGCAACTCTTGCATTATAATCATCATCGGTTTCTTGTGGAAACTGTGGTAAATATTTCACACCTAAGTCTCGCATATGCGCACCACCTTCAACTAAATCTCTAACTGGTGCTGATAACGATAACATTTCTTCTACTTCTTTACTTATTTTACTAACTGAATTGCTCATATCCTAATTACCATTTTTCCTGATGATTGCGCTTTAATTAATGGAGCAAGTGCGTAACGCACTGCGTCTGGACTGTGGTTGTTTGCATCTAATATATCTGGCAAAATATCACCGCTTAATTTATCTGTCTTGTGGCTATATAATCTAAAGTCCTCTGCTGAACCTTTACAGCTTGGATGTATTATAACAGAATTAAATCCGCGAATAAACCTCACGCCTTCAGCAATTGAATTAGGCCACTTTTTAACACCTTCCATACGAGGTAAACCATTCCTTTGCAAATAACTAATTGTTTTAGGTTCTGCTGAGTCTGCCCGACTTATATATTTATCAAACTCTGGTATGGTATCACAAATAAACTCTTTTGTCTTGTCTATTTCTACTCCAACACCATATGCCTCTTTTTCTATATATAAATTATCATTGTAAACCCAACATTTGACAGCAACTAAAGGATCAGGTCGAAAACCAAAATCAACACCAAAATAAGGGTTTCCCCAATTATCAGCTACAACAAAATCTTCTATTTTCCATTTATCGTAAAATATTTGTGCTTCATTATATTTTTCATAATCCCCTAACCAAATATGATTATAGCGTTCGTAATCTGATTGTTTTGCGTGATCTGCTAAAGTAAACATTGCTTCTGGGCAAAAAGGATTATCTAAATAATTAACGTGGACTACTTTTGCTTGATTATTGTTTGTAAAGAGTTGCTCTACTGCATCGGTTTCATTTCGCGGATTCCAGCTAAACCATAACTCACTGCCATCTTTTCTCAATGTAGGGTCTAATAACTCTATTGATCGCTTTGATAATGACTGAGCTTCTTCGCACCAAGCTATATCAAACCCCTCTAATGATTTAATACTTTCAGCAGTATGATCTTGCATCCCTTGAAATATTATTATTCCATTACCTTGCCTGTTATGTATTTCTGTCCCCATAATCTCAAACATATGCTCAACATTTAATGCTTTTATTTTATCTTCTAATAATTGTTTTGCACTAAACTTTAACGACCGCTGAACTTCCCTTATACAAACTGTTCTACTATTTGCATCTTGTATATGTCTTTCAATTATAGCTTCAGCGAAAAAATGTGATTTACCGGATGCTCGACCACCTTTAGCACCTTTATAACGATGGTCACTTGTTATTATAGGAAGCACCCATCTTGGCGTTTTAATCTGTAGGGTCGACAATTATTCGCTCTATCTTTGTAGGTGTCATTGATCCATCAGGCGAGGTATGTTCTACAGCAGTAGTATCTTTCCACCCAGCTTGAGTTTTTAAATAGAAGACTTGCGCTCCTAAATCGCCATTTTGTGCTTTATTTATTAAATTAGATGCAATATTACCTACAGCTTTTGCTCTTCCCTTTTTATAGCGTTCGGAAATATCTGGCTCTCGTTCCATTATTGCATAAAATGTTGTTCTACCGATACCAAAATAATCAGCAATTTGATCTGTTGATAAAACAGCCGCTAATGTTTCTAATTCCCTTTTTTGGTCGTCAGTTAATACTTTTAAAGGTCTGCCACTTTCTCCATTAGCCATTGTTAAATTTAACTCCTGTTTCTGCGTGAATTGCTTGTTTACCAGTAAATTCTTCCCACCGTTGAACAATAACATCGACATACTTCTCATCTAACTCCATCAAGCGAGCATTACGCCCTGTCTTTTCAGCGGCTATCAGTGTGCTTCCAGAGCCACCAAACAGATCAAGAACGCTGTCTCCAGCTTTACTGCTATTGATCAAGGCACGTTCAATAAGCTCGACTGGCTTCTGAGTTGGATGCACGTAGTCTCCTGTTGCACCTCTGCTCATATACCAGACATCGCTCTGGCTTTTATCACCCTGCCAGACACCGCCTTTGCAATAGAAGATAAACTCATGTTGAGGACGATAATTGGCATTGCCTAGACCGATGCTTTTCTTGTCCCAGACAATGCAGTTACTCACTGACAAACCGCACTCATTTAAAGCGTTTTCAAATTCCTTATAAGTTCGCCAAGTAAAGCATACATAAAAAGCCGCACCAGCTTTGCTAGTAGTTTTAGCAGTAGCTAATGCGTCCCTAACTAAACCAATTAAGTTGTCGCCCTGCAGATCATCACCTTTAATCATGCCATGAGCTTTAATTAGGACGCCGCCTTTTTTATTTAATGCATCATCACCGCGCGCTCTTCCACCACCATAGCTCATGCCGTATGGTGGATCGGTAAATACCAGATCAGCCTTTAAACCATTCATTAGTTTATCAACCGCATCAATGTTTGTACTATCACCACACATTAATCTGTGATTATTAAGTAACCAAACATCACCCTCAATTGTTACAGGATTAATTGGTGCTTCAGGAACAGCGTCTTCATCAGTTAAACCTATGACCTCATCATCGGGAAATAACTCTGACAATTCATCTAAATTAAAACCAGTTAAATTTATATCAAAATCTAAGTCCTTTAAATTATCTATCTCCACCTTTAACATTTCATTATCCCAACCAGCATTTAACGCTAACTTATTGTCAGCAATAACGTATGCTTTCTTTTGTGCCTCTGTCCAATCTTCAGCAACCATTACAGGGACTTCTTTTATATCTAATTTTTGAGCCGCTAATAAACGACCATGCCCTGCTATTATTTCATTATCTTCATCAACTAATATTGGTGTAGTAAAACCCCATTCTTTAATGCTTGCCGCTATTTGCCCAATTTGTTCTTCGCTGTGAGTTCGACTATTTCTTGCATATGGTATTAATTTATCTGTTGATTTACGTTCAATTTTATCACTAGGCCATTTATTCATTGTATTCTCCCTTATAACCGACCAGCAACTACCGAGGGAGGTTCGGAGTTACTGATCAGGAAAGCTATTTTTTATGCTCTCATTTTGCCTGTATCATAATTTAACTTCATGCGCTAACGCTAAATAACCAACTGCATCTCGTTTATTATCCATTTTAGATTTATGTGCTTCTCTTGCCAGTTTTACAAATACCATAAACATACAAACATCTTCGGCAGTGAATTCAATTCCTTTGTAAGCCGAAAACATAATTGCAGTCCGTTTAAAGTTTGTTTTAGGTTCCCCATATTCTTTACGTCTTTTATGACTAACTAAATTATTAGCAGAGTTTAAGATATCTGATGAGGATTGAATATCATTATCAATCATTTATTAAACCTTTTACTTGATCCAAATACTTCCTTCATAATTTTATCCGCTGATTTTCTTCGTTTTTCCATATCAACTGTAACTGCAATAGGTAATGGCTCAACTTTTTTATTTGCTACCATATTTTTCCTACGGTTGTTTATTATTCGCTCTCTTATTATTCCCTCATGTGGCTTTCGACGGGGTTCTTCATTTAGGTGTTCAACAAACGCTTCATCTATTTCACGCTGACTAAAATTCTCTAACGCCTTCATCCAACCTAACATCATTTCATATTTTATTTCATCTTTTACAGGTTGAACAAAATATTTATTTAATAATGCTTCGGCTTTTAATGCTATCCACATTCGATGCTTTTCTAACTCTTGTGAGTTTAATTGTTTAGATAATAAATTATACACTGCTTTTCTCCCTTGCCGCTCTTGCCATTAAGTTAATAAAATTATCACTTTTATTGCTATTAAATTTTAAACTATTCCTCAACCACGTTCGCCAAGCCGCATCCCAACACTTAAACGATGAACCTTTACTTATATGATAATCTTTAAATTGATCGCCATTTTCATAATATTGTGACTGAGAAAACCCCATCTTTATAGCATCATCAATGTTTTTATCTGATAAAACCCAATTAACAGGAATTGTTGATGATTTCTTTTTTGCTATATTACTAATACTTACTGGTTCACTTACTATGTTATGGGGGTTATGTTTTTTAGACTGGGGGGGTCTAACTTCTAAGGGGGTGGGGTCTAAATATTGTACCCCCCCTAATTCAAAACCCAATATATAGTTATTAGATGTTTGTGACCCATTTTCGCGCTTTCGCTCTTGCTTTTTAATTAGTCCTTTATCCTCTAAATTTTGTAAATGTTTTATAACTGAGCCTCTTGATATTTCGCAATCAATAGTCAATTTCTTTATACTTGGAAAACATCCGAAATCTGGATTATGTCTATCTGCAAGGTGTAATAACAGTAATTTTTGCGCTGGCAAAAGTCCTTTTTGTTGAAACGCCCAATTAGTCGCTTTATGACTCATAAAATAAATCTCCCTTTTTACTTGTGTTATTTAAATTGGTGAGCTAAAAGATTTATTAAGGTACTTGGTCGCCTGTAACTGTTCATTTTAAACTCATCAATTTAGCTCTAGCCCTAAAAAGCTAGAGCCTTTTTTTATTTAATCAAATGATATTGTGCAATAGCTGTCCTGCAATTGTCCAATGTCACCATAATTTTACCAATATTATGACCACTCTCTTTTAATTCGTGAATTCTAGCGGCAAGTCTTGTACTCTGAACTGGTTTTTCTCTTGCTTCAATTGGGTTAATTGTTCTACCTTTATTAAAATAATGCTCTAAGATTAACATATTTTGGTTTTTACTCATTTATTTTCTCCCAAATATAATGAAATTGCTTTTAAGGTTTTATAGTTAGGATTACATTCCTTTTTTGTAAATTGAGCGACAGAATTATAATGTAAACCTAGGCTTTTAGCGACCGAATTTAAATTACGATCACTTAATCGTTCTTTTATTTTATCTAATGTTAATAATTTATATTTCATTAACTTTCTCCAATTAATACATTTTTTACGTTTACAATATTTTTATTATAATGTAAACCGATTATATTAAAGTAAAAAAGGAGTTGAATAAAATGATTACAACCGACCAAAAATGGCCTTCACCACTTACCTTAAAATTGTTTGCGGCTCATAAAATAAATAAACTTCAACAGTCAGAACCAATAGACAATCAATATAAAGATAAAAGTTATTTTTATCGTAACTTTTATAAAGTATTTGAGGAGATTGTAAATGAAACCGCTGAGTCTCATAAGAAAAATGGTTCAGCCGCTTCGCCTTATTTAGAGGAAAAGTCATGAGTGTTATTTATGAGAGTTTATTAAAATTACAAATGGATCTACCAAAATTAATTAATGACAGTAACAATCCAGCATGGCGATCTAAGTATGTTTCGTTACAGCAATTGTTAAATACTGTATCAGCCCCAATTCATAAAAATGGTTTTTGTATTATTACAAAATCTGGAAAAGACGAGTTTGGTCATTATTGCGAGACTATGTTAGTTCATAGTTCTGGTGAGGCTATACCGAGCCGACAATATCTTGAGTTAGGGTCAAAATTACATATGCAGGGAATCGGTGCGGCTAATACTTATGCACGTCGAACTGGTTTGATGCAGTTGTTAGGAATTACCAGCTACGATCAGAATGATGACGATGCTAATCAATTTGATCCAGAGGTAGAGAAGTATTTTAAATATAAAAACAAACTAGAAAATAGTTCAAAAGAACAACTTAGAGAAAACATTGATATTATTAAAAATACCATAAACGAATTAAATGATGTTAATCCTAAGTGGGGAACTGAATTAAACTCAATATTAAAAGCAAGGATAAATTAATGTTAAACATATCAACTATCGGAAATTTGACAAAAGATGCTGAACAAAGAACCACTCAATCAGGTGCTAAAGTACTTAATTTTTCTATAGCTGTTAATACCGGCTGGGGAGATAATAAATCTGTTATTTATTTTGATATTAGTTACTGGGGAAAAGATAGCATCTTGCCTTATTTAAAAAGAGGTCAAAAGGTTGGTCTTTCTGGTGATCTAACTCAACGCGAATACAACGAAAAAACTTATTTAGGCATCACTGCAAGGTCAGTAGATTTATTAGGTGGAAATAAACAAGATGTTAGTCCAACTGAAGCATTAGACAGTGTTAATCAACTTGACGATGAGATACCTTTTTGAGTATAAATAAAACTAAGTTGACCGTCTATTTAAAGGATGGTCAACTACGACCTGTTTCTAGTTTTGATGCTGAACAATTCCAGCAATTTAAAAATAATCAACAATTTGAAATAAAACCTATTTCTCAGCGATCACACCCACATCATCGTTTATATTGGATAGCTTTATCAAAAGCCGTAAAAGCTACCGGAAAATGGCCGACAGTCGAACATCTGCATCGCGATTTGAAAATGGCTTGCGGATATTACGAAACTGCAATTAGTAAATTTACAGGCGGTGCAATATACTTAGCAGACTCCACTTCCTTTTCACAAATGACTCAAACAGAATTTAATAGCTATTTTGAACAAACTATGGCAAAATTAGCTGAAGCAATAGGATTTGACCCTCTTGAGTAATTTATTAAAACAAAAAGTCAGGCAAAAACGAGGTAAACCAACAAAAAACCTCAAATGGCTAAATTATGTTAGAACATTAGAATGTGTTATCTGTTCTACTTTTGGAGAGCATCAAATATCAAGAACTCAAGCACATCACCCAATTCACGACCGATATAGTTTTAGAAAACGAGATGACTGCGATGCCATTCCTTTGTGTGAGGGACATCATCAAGGCAATTTTGATACATCTAAAATAGCAATTCATCGTGAACCTGAGAGATGGTACGAAGCTTATGGCTCAGACTGGAGTTATTCCCAGCAAATATAAACAGTTATTTTAGGTTTATCATCAGGCGTTTCATACGTCTTTTCAGCCTGTAAAAAATAAACTTGTCGATCATCTTTATAAACTACGTCATTTAGCGCGTCTAAGACGGCCTTTGCCACATTGTCTATGTCATTAACCTTAGGTGTCACTTTGCCCTCTCTAGCGGCTTGTTTTGCGGTCTTAGACCACGATACAGGGATAGGATAGATCATTTTTAATAAAACCCTGACTTTATTGGCAGTAATTGTCAAATTACCACGTTTCATAGCCGTTTGAGCTATTGTTTTAATATATAACTCATAATCCTTTGTTTGTTTTGGAGTATAGGCTCGACCAAACTTTGTAAATCTAGGTCTGCTTTTGCCGATGGGTTTTCCATCTATATTAAAATTTAATTCCATTTTTATTACAATAAAGTGTTTTTCGCTCTTTACAACCATTGCAATAGATTATAAAGTGATTATATTAAGATGTAATAAGGAGAAATATAATGACAAACAAACTAAATATAAACGATCTAACGCCAGAGGTTTTAAAACAACTAGGATTAAAAAAACCTCGTACTAGAACTTTCACCGCTGAAAATGAACGTAGTTTTGCGATTAAAGTTCTTAATGTAATTGCTGAACTAAAACAATCAGAACGATGTAGAGTTTTAAAACGAGCATCTTCAATGAACAACAAATAAGGAAACAGAATGACAAATAAAAATCCTAAAGGCGGCAAGTTGGTAAGGGCTGAAGTTTCATATCCTGAGCCAAAATCAAGTGAAGAAGCATTAAATCAGATTAGAGATCATTTAGAGTCTGAAATTTATGTGAACTTGATTTACCAAGTTGCAGTTTATCGTAATGAGTTTGCGGATGAGTTAGTTCATTTAGATGAGTTAAAAGGCAAATGCACTTGGCTATCTATCAAGCGCAGAGACAAACGACCTGTTAATAATTGGCAAGATATGCAGACCATAAAAAACCGATTAGTTGGCAAGAAGTGTGACGCAATCCAGATGTTTCCTTCTGAGGATCGCATGGTAAATAATGTCAATCAGTATCATTTAATTGTATTGCCAGAAGATGTTTGGTTTCCCTTTGGTTGGAAAACACGCGCTGTAACTGAGCAATCGCTTCACGAGAACACTAAGCAAAATTATAATGGAGAAAACAATGACTAAAGAAATAAGATTTAATGATGTAGAACTTTTATTAATTCGTACTGCATTACGAGGTTTAAGTTGTTCAGATCGTTTGCTTGATCCTGCCAATTCACAAAAGGCAGACCAGATTAGGGCGGAGAGAAAAATAGAAAAGTTGCTTGAGCATCCAGATACGGAGTTTGTGTAATATGAGTAATTCAGATAAATCAGAAAATGATGTTGTTACTACATTAATAAATAAATATTATTATGATCCCGATAGACATTGTCCAACTTGTAAAGGTAAAGGAATATTAAGTGGTATGGGTGGCAGAGATGATTGCCACGATTGCAATGCAACTGGCTATAAATTTAAATGGGGTATAATTCACGATGGGAGCTGGCAATGATTAAAGATTTTATAGGTGCTATTTGCATTTTTATTATACCTCTAGGTTTTTACATCATAGGTTCGTTATCTTAAATCGAATTGTAATGCGTAATCTATTAATTAAAAAACAGATTTATAATCAACTAAAACAATTAAAAGGTGCGTTTATTTCGTCGGGTGAAGTAAGCGCACTTATTAACATTAGTAAAAACCGAACAATTATTTATTTAAATCAAATGATAAAACAAGATTTAATTATAAAAAAATGGACATTAGATTATTGGGAGTATGCAATTAATCCAATTACATTAATTCAAAATGAGGAGCATCAATAAAAGGTCTGCGTCCTTGTGAGCGTCTTAAATCAATGTAATCATTCATAGCGTCTTCCATTCTGCCAGAATAATCTCCTATATTATCTAAATGCCATGCCGCACCCCAGCGAACAGGAACTTCAGTTAATCGGGATGCTTTAGCAACTGCGTCAGCAATATCATCATATAAATTAAGTTCCCATGAAGCACGACTTCCAGCATAAGCCATTAAATCAACTGCGTATCCACTTAAATGTTTACTCTCCATTGTCTTTGACGCACCTTTGTTAAACAACTCTCGTTGTTCATCAATAGTTCTCAATCCGCAAATTACACCAAAATCTATTTTAGTTTCAGCAATTGCAAGTTTAACTATTGTTATTAGTTTATTATCTACGCCTTCTAAATTAGCATGGCTTCTGTTTGATAATTTAAATTCACCCATTATATAATCCTTTTACTTTTTACCGCCAAAAAATTTGGTGGCTGACCTAACGCCAAAACTAGCAGAAACAATAACGCCTAAAGTGTATTGATACCATGTCGGCATAACCTCTAAAGCCGCAAATCCTTGTGCTACCATAGTACGTCCAAAATCCCCTGCAAAAGCAAGGAT
>Ga0181420_1000199_pt1 | contig 23853 bp, 25 predicted proteins | sample 43SPOviralmetaG_FD_130145 | JGI IMG/M metagenome (GOLD analysis project Ga0181420, IMG submission 130145) | Marine viral communities from the oligotrophic San Pedro Time Series (SPOT) site, San Pedro Channel, CA, USA - 43 SPOT_SRF_2013-05-22 | ecosystem: Environmental > Aquatic > Marine > Strait... | reverse complement strand
TTACAAAACTTTCAACCGTCCGACTTCAATGGTAGACAAGGCAAGATACAAAACATTTGGGGGTTGTCTGACGATGCTATGTCTAGTCTTTACGAGTGCATTAACTACATAAAGGACACAAAAGAACAAGCCTTGATAGCTTGGGCAACAGTTTAGCGGCATGACATATGGAGATATAAGTTTTGTTGCGAACAAAATATGCAAAGAGTTTGACATGTCCTTACGTGATGTACTACATAAAAGAAGTAGAGAACATCAAACAGTAAGGGCTTTTGTTTCTTTATACGGTCTTATGCACACAGACCTAAAGTATAAAGATTTTAACATTAAGATAGGGAATGTATTCACAGAAGGTACTGTGAGGCGACAAGAAAAAGTAGGTCAAAAACTTTACAAAGAATACTTTCAATGGAAATACTATAATTGGTACACAGGTAGTATGTTGCATTTAGATTGGTTCTTTAAGCAAGAAGCTTCTAAATACTACGAAAAAGAAATGAAGCTAGGGCGAGGTATTCTACCCCCTAAATACCCATACAATGACGAGCCTATTGGTATAGTCAATGAATCGGGAGAAACTATAGTAACAAACTATAAGAAAAAGAAAGTCAAGTCTTCATATCCAAACGGACTTGGCGTACATAAAAAATCAATAGCGTCTAGGAGATACCTAGAACAATTACAATTAAAAAACAATGCTTATGAAAAAGATTAATTCAGAATACTTAAAAGAAGTATTAAGTGTAAACACCTGCTCCAACCGGGAGGAACAAATGGTTGCCTACCTTACGCATCAACTGTCTGTTTGGGCATCCAATGCAGTAGTAGAACACACTAAAGACGGTAACATATTAGTAACAAAAAAACAAACGGACTTTACAGGGTATCTTCCTTGTGTTGTAGCCCATATGGATACAGTACACGACATATACCCGGGCTTTAAGGTTAATGAGATAGATGGCAAGTTGTTCGCAATTCAGAACTATCCCAAGCCAAACGCATCCAAGGCGGGCATTGGGGGAGACGACAAGGTTGGCGTGTTCATAGCCTTAGAAATGCTCAAGACTTTTGACAATATCAAGATAGCCTTCTTTACTAATGAAGAGATTGGCTGCGTTGGTAGTAATGCAGTAGACCTAGATTGGTTCAAAGATACAGCCTTTGTATTACAAGCAGACCGTAGAGGAAACAATGAAATTATCTATTCAGATATGAATGGGCTTGTAGCTTCAGAAGAGTTTATGAGTGACACAAAACCTATAGCTACAAAGCACGGGTATGTATTTAGTGACCAAGGTTCTTATACCGACGCAACAACAATGTCAGGCAACGGGTTGTGTGTATCAGCGTACAACATAGCTTGTGGTTACTACAACGCGCACACTGTTAACGAGTATGTTATAATATCGGACGTAGAAAAATCCTTAAATCTATTTACTTCGCTCATACAAGAGTTGACTTGCGACAATAACAAGCAATACCTACACGAAAACAAGCATGACTATTACAACTCGGGATATTACGACGATTGGTACGGAGGCTTCTATGATGATAATTTTCCTAAAATAAATACAGGTACGGGGACAATTACCCTGCCATTAAAACAAGCAGAAAGAGATTTTCTAGCAGATACATACGGAGATTCTGTAATGGAATGTTCAGATGAAGAGCTTGTAAATTGGTACTCGGATGACATTTACATAATGCGAGACGACAACAAGCCGGATGAAGAAGAAGAGGTAGACACAGAGGCTTTGCATGGCTTTAAAATAGAGAACAACTTCTTTATCTATGGTAAACACAAGGTCAACCTACCAAACGAAATAAACTGCTGTATATGTAGTGGAGGTAAAGCAATTAAATACCAAGATATTAATTCAGTTAAATCATCTGATTACGCAGTAGAATACGTGTGTCAATCATGTGGAGAGATACTTGTTGATGAATACACACTAATGGATTACCTAGACGAATTATAAACAATTAAACCGTGAATTATGAGAATAAAAATTTCAGAAGACTTAGCCAAGAAGCTTAAGTCATTAGACAACAATGCAGTAAATTGTTTGTTTGTAAACAACAGGAAAGAAATCCTGTCACCTAATCCTGTAGTTGAGATAAAGTCTTTCAAAGACAAGCTCGGAAACAATGAAAACGGATACGTCACAGTAATAAAAGAAGACGATAGAACATTAAACATAAAACTTTCAAGAGTTTTTAAACACGTTTTCTCTAAAGATTTTTATGGTGTTTTACTGTCATCAGATATAGAAAAAGCCAACAACGACTTTATTTCAATGTGCGCATCTCATTTATTTCAAGTTGTCAATAACGTCTCCTTTCATTACAAAGAAGAAAACTATTATGGATACGATACAGACATACAGCACGACAGAGTTGGTCCTCTTTGGAAGTCTTGCATGAGAAATAACATGCACAACTGCGGAGAGTTCTTTGATTACAACCCTTCTATAAAATTACTTATTAAATTAAAAGACCATAAGGTTGTGGGTAGAGCTTTGCTTTGGAAAAACGTAAAGTGTGGAGATATAGTGTTTAACTTTATGGATAGGATATACACCGTTTTTGACTATGATGTAAAAGCATTTAAAGATTGGGCAAAAAACAATGGTTATTGGCAGAAAGAATTTCAAACATATGAAGATACCACGCAGTTTATTGACCCACACGGAAAGCTTCACGACCTTAGAGAAGCATACGTGTCAATAGAAGACCACGACCCATACAAATACTCAGATGATAAAGGCATACCGTATTTTGATACGTTTATGTATGTAAACAACACCAACACTTTATCTAACAACTTGACGAAAAGTTCTTGCTATGAAGCTAGAGACCCTGAAGGCTGTAAAATAGTATTGGAAACGGCTAGGTATCGCGGAACAGACACGTACCTTAACACTAACTACATGAGCTTTATATCTTCTAAAAGAATCTATGTAAAAACAGATGAAGCTATTTGGGTTCCAAGCATATCGGCTTATGAAGAAATACAAGATGTTACCTTTTTAAAAGGAGAGCCTTATAGAAATAGTGATGTAAAATTCTCTGACGTATATATGGACAACATAGCTGTGTTCGAGTCTTTTTATTGTGAAGAGGCTCAGTCTTGGGTATATAAAAAAGATGGCGTAAATGTAAACGGTAATCTTATATACAAAGGAAAAGCTTCTTGGTCTCATGCGCAACAGTGCTACATTGACGGGTGTCAATCTCAACCAATAAATCAATCAAACAGAAGCAAAACAACAGATGTTATAGAGAGAAAGCTATACGTGGAGCTAAGAAAAAAGTACACGAACTTTAAGATAACTACTGAGTTTATTCACGAGCTAATGTTGTTTTCTTTTGATGAGAAAATACCGTTCACTTCTAAAATTGCTATAGACTACAAACCAAATAGACACTTGTTTTTTCCACCCTTATTCTTTGTAAGAGCAGAGCAAGATTTAGTACACTGTAGTCCGGGTCTTTTTGATAAGTGTTACAAACCGGAATACTCAGACCATAAAGATTGGCACTTAGAATCGTTTAGACAAGACATGGCTTGGATAAAGACAAAACAAGATGACTTTAGAGAGACAACACCCTTTCTTATTTTTACAGACTTAGCCAATAACAGGAACTTACCATTACTAAACTTTGAAGACAAAATTGATAACCTTAAAACTTTATAATTATGAACATAGAAAGAAACAAAATGAAAGAATTACAAATACTTTTTGAATTATTTAAAATAAACTCACCATCAGGTAAAGAGCAAGCAGTAAAAAAGTACGTTAAAAACATTTGCAAGATGTTTAAAATAAATTGCAAAACAGACAAGAAAGGAAACCTATATCTTAAAAAAGGTAGAGGCACTAGACCTTGTTTGGCGGCTCACTTAGATACAGTTTTTACAAGCAAGCCGATCATCGAACCTGTTGTTGTAAACAGCACAACTATAATTGGTTATGACACCAAAGGAAAAGAGCAGTGTGGATTAGGAGCAGACGACAAGGTTGGTGTATTCATTGTGCTTAGAGCTATGCTTAAGTATAAGAACATCAAAGCGGTTCTGACTGTTGAAGAAGAAACAGGTTGCCTTGGAGCTAAAGAAATAAACCTAGACTTCTTTCAAGATGTCGCATACATATTACAAGCAGACAGAAAAGGATATGGAGATTTTGTGACTATAGCTTCAAACTCAAGATACTCTAACATAACCCTATGTAGTAAAGAATTCATAGATGGATGCAAGCCTATTATTTCTAAGTATGGATTTAAGCAAGCCGATGGCGGTTCAACAGATGTTGTTATGTTTAAGGAGTTAGGTATGGATATATCTGTTGTTAATATGTCTTGTGGGTACTATGACGCACACGACGAGACAGAGTATATCAACCCGGAAGAGGTGCTAAACACACTGAAGATGACCTTTGACATCTTAGACAACCTGCCTTTAAAGAAGTATATACACAAAGAAAAGCTTACAAAAGTTGCGTACAATTACTATGGTGGCTACTCAAAAAGCAATTACTCTTGGAGCAAGCCTAAAGAAGATTGGAGCAAGTCCAAAAGTACCGGCTACGAATATCACAGTCTTCAACAAATATCAGATAAGTTTAATAGTAATTTAATTAAAAATAAAGTAAAATCACTACCTTTTTAATGGTTAAAAGTGAGGAAAAATGTTTAACTTTAAACAAAAAACAATGGAACAGATTAATTATGAAAAATTGAGGAAGGCTTTTGATAGTCTTCCCAAGGACTACGCTAAGTTAGTTCAAGAAAAGTATCCCAATATATCAAGCTCAAGGATACACAACATAAGGGCGTTAGCTTATAGTGTGAACGAGGACACCTACAAGCCCGGCTCAAAGACTATTAATGTTTTTATTGAGCTATTAAAAATATCAGCAGATTACAAAAAGAATATCAAACTATTAAAGTAAGTAACATGTCAAAAGTAGAAGTATTAAGAAGATTACATAAAGATTTCAATTTAGATAAAAGCGATTTCTTTACATCAAAACAAGGATTCACCATCATCGTCCGTAGTGGTATAGAAAAAATACAATATAAGCTAGGTCTTGAAGTTCAATTTGAGGTTATCTCTTGCGAGAAAGATTTCTGTTGCATCAAGGCGGTAGGTATAGCTCCCAATAGAATACCTATTCAGACTTTTGGTTCAGCGATACATAGCGAATACATAGATATCAGAAAGAAAAACAAAGCGGGTAAAGAGTACATGTCTAAAGAGTTAAAGGGTTCTACAAACTCTTACTATGTTATGGAGATAGCAGAGAAGAGAGCGTTAGCTAGAGTAACTCTTAAAATGGCAGACCTGTATCAATTCAATGTATTTTCTGAAGACGAGAATCCACAAGAAATGGGAGCCGCCCAAGGTGTTGTGTTAGATAAATCTGCCTCAGCATTAGCTCAAGCTTTTTAAGATGGGAAAACAAAAAGACTTGTTCTTAAAAATATGGAGTAAAAGGGAAAGGGTTTGTGTGTTGTGTGGTCAACATTTAGGTATAGAGCCACGAGCGCATTACTTTTCTCACGTACTATCTAAAGGCGCTTATCCTTTTTACAAGCTTAATGAAGATAACATAGTTCTAAAGTGTATTCCTTGCCATACTTTATGGGAGACGGGAAGCACAAAAGATAAAGAAGGACATGAAGAATTAATTAAGTTAAAAGACGAATTAAAAACACAGTATTACAAAGACACAAATAAAATTTCAGGAATTAAACACTAAACAATTATGTATAAAATCGACATCAACAAATTAAATCCAAGCCTAGAAATAACAGACGTTTCAGATTGGTCAAAACAAAAGTGGATTGCCCACCGTTCAAACTCTTTAGGTTGCTCTGACTTGGGTACAGCCCTTGGTTTCAACCCTTGGTCTGAGCCTGCTATATTGTTTGCTCAAAAAGTAGGGATTGTACCTACAGGAACAGAAGACAATGCGGCTATGTTTATGGGTAGAGTAATGGAGCCTGTAATAGCAAATCTTTGGAAACATTGGGACATTAACGAACCGGATTGGTCAGAGTGTTCTAAGAATTTAGAAGCGGGTATAACAAAGAGAGAGCTTTACACTCCAAAAATATATGCAAAGAATCCTAAGCATCCTTACTTAATGGGCGGTCCTGACGGATTGTTTATGCACGAAGGTAAACTTGCGGTACTTGAAATTAAAACAATATCAAAATACTCGGCTGACCAATACGAATCAGGAATACCAACATCTTATATCTTTCAGATACACGGGTACATGATGTTGTTTGATGCAGACTACGCAGAGATAGCTCTTCTACAAGACGGAAGAGAACTTACCGTTGTTCCTTTTCAAAAAGACGAAAGAATTGTAAAGATAATTGAAGAGCAGTGTTCTAAGTTTTGGAAAAACATTCTTGTTGCTAGGGATTTTTACCTTGACCAAAAAGACATTTCTCATTTAGAGCCTGAGCCAAGTGACACTAAAGTTTACGAGCAGTTCTTACTTGATAGATTTAAAGCTCAAGACGATTTAGAGATTCCCTGTAGCAAATCTGCTCAGTTTTGGATAGACAAGTTTGTCTCTTTTAGAAAGCAAGAGAACGAAGCTGTAAAAAGAAAGAGGCTTTACTCCAACAAGATAAAATACTTTATGGGTGATGCGACAAAGATTACCGACATAGATGGTGCTAATGTAACTTGGAGAGCAACAAGAGACGGGAAAAGCAGAAGGTTTAACGCTAGAGAAATATAACAACAAATGATTGACCTTAAAAATCAAATAGATTGGTTAGAACATCAAGCTTCTTACTTTAAAAAGCATGCAAGTAAAACAAACGTGATTCAATCTAAAATTGATATTTATGAATCAATATTGGAGACAGTTAAAGGTGTTTATAAAAACGACACCACTGTCATCCAATCATTTGTAATACCAATAACGCTAGAACCTGTTGTTAAAATGCCTAAAGGTAAAATAGTAGGAGTAAGTTGTTATAAAGATAAAGAGCTATACGTTACTGTAATGTTCGATAACAAAGACGACTTAATAGATAAAATGTTCTACGTTATACCTGATGGAACAAAAATGAAAGACACGTCTAGCATTGGAGAGTTTTACGGAACTTTTCACACAGGTAAATTAATTCACGTTTTTGAAAAATTATTTATTTAACATATTAAACAAAACAAATATGAGTAAAGAAAAACTTATTAATAAACTACTTTGGTTAGGATATACATCTGCTGAAGAAGGAAAAATAAAGAGAATGGAGGCTGTAAGTACAGCTCATAAATTATTAGATAAATACTTAAAAAACCACAAATTTAACATATTAAACAAAACAAGATGAGTCCAACAGAACTTAAACAAATACTCTATAAAGAATGGAAAGGTCTTTATGAGTCTAAACCAAAAAACACGTCAAACAAATCATTTTTATTGTTGTTAAAAGCAACAAGAGAAATGTATCCTAATGACCAAGAATTTGGCACACAAGTGTCGAAACTTTTAGGCGCTCATGTAGTCAAAAACGCATAGCTTTTTTGTATATTTGTGTCTATATTATTTGTATTTATTTAACTTAAAATTTGTTTTATTATGGCTGAAAAAGAAGCTAAACAGAGAATCGGAAGTGTTCAAACAGTACTAGGTAAGTTTGGACCATTTAAGAAAATTTCGTTAAACCTCAACGCTATGGGGAAAGTCTTTAAAAAAGACGGTAAACATTACCTAAAACTTGATGAAGTAGAAGGCTTCAATCCTTGGACTAATGCCGATGGAGAGACAATTTACTTTTTGAATTTGCTTATGAATAGTTATGAAACTATTTCTAGTGACGGTTTTAAGCCAAATTCCGAGTCAAAAACCTCAACAAAACAGAAAGAATATAGTAATGACGACTTGCCTTTCTAATAATAATATGTATATTTAATTCATATTTTGCTTCTCTGCAAAATAATTCACGGGGGAAACGCTTCTTTTTTAGGAAGCGTTTTTTTATTCTAAAAAGTTTTATATATTTTAGTGACTACGTGAATTCTTAAAATCAATTTTAATGGCTATAATTCGTACCCACAAGAACAAGGACTATACAGTCATGTCCAATAACCACTTGAACAACAATAAGTTAAGTTTGAAAGCTAAAGGTCTTTTGTCTTTTATGTTAAGCAAGCCTGACGTTTGGGACTTCTCTGTTAGAGGATTATCTTCTCAATTAAAAGAAGGTAAAGATTCTGTCGCTAGAACTATGAACGAGCTTATAAGCAACAACTATGTTGTAAGAGAGCAAGGTAAACGATGCGGCTTATTTGGAAAGATAATATATAATGTATATGAAAATCCGCGTCCCGGAAATGAGGACACGGTAAAACCGAACACGGAAAACCGTCCACAAGTAAATACTAAAGAAGTAAAAACTGAAATAGTAAATACTAAAGAAGAGAAAAATAATATAAAAGAAATAAAACTAATCATATCATATCTAAACAAAACCGTTGGCAAAAGCTTTAAGTCAGACTCAAGAAATACTATAAGTCTTCTAAACGCTAGACTAAAAGATTATTCTATTGAAGAGATAAAAAGAGTTATAAAGTACAAGTCTCAACAATGGAAAAAAGACAAAGTAATGTCAGCATATCTAAGACCGTCAACATTGTTTAACTGTACGAAGTTTGAAAACTATGTAAACGAGATTCCTGACAGCGTTATGGTAAAGGAGAAGGAGAACAAGAACTACACTAAATGGGCTATGGAGCCGGAATCAATACCAAAAGATATAATAATCAAATGGTTTGACACTACCTATTTAGAAATGGTGAAGTCGAAAGGAACGGTTACTACAGAAAATTTAATTATTAGTAAACTAATGGAAGAAAATGCAAAAGGAAACATTTGATTGGTCTTTAATCGACCAAAGTAAACTAAGGAACTTTAATGGGGAAAATTCTACAACCTGTCCAATGTGTAGCCACACAAGGAAAAAGAAAGGAATAAAGTGTTTGTCTGTTAATACAGCAAAGGGATTAGCTAAGTGCAATCATTGTGGTTCGGTATCGTTCGACCCAAACAAAAGAGATGATAAGAAAGACGATAGGATGCAATTAAAGGTCTATAAGACTCCTAACAAAAGCAACATAACAGGATTGCCTAATGATATAGTAGATTGGTTCTTAAAAGAAAGAGGAATAGAACAAAGAACTTTGGTTCATTTTGGAATAGGAAGTTCAACACAATGGTTTCCTCAGACAGGAAAAGAAAACATATGCGTTGCTTTTCCTTATTATAACGGAGACAGTTTAGTAAACTGCAAGTACAGGACAAGAGAGAAGCATTTTAAGTTGACATCTCAAGCTAAGTTAATATTATATGGCTTAAACAACATTAAAGATGTTGATGTAGGAATAATCGTAGAAGGAGAGATTGATGCTTTAGCTGTTTGGCAGGCAGGATATACTAATGTAGTTTCTGTTCCAAACGGAGTGTCAGGTCTAAGTGATGTTGAAAAAGAAATGTTTAAAGAAACAGGTAAGTTTGATTCAGACAGACCTGTTAACCTAGAGTATATTGACAATTCTTATGACGATATTAAACACGTAAAAAAATGGGTGATATGGACAGACACAGATTTACCCGGTCTTAAACTTAGAGATGAACTTATAAGAAGGTTTGGACACGACGATTGTATGGTTGTAAATTCAGGCGATTTAAAGGACGCAAATCAAGTTCTTATAGAGAAAGGTGCATTAGAGGTAGAACGTTTTATTTTAGGCGCTAAAGAGGTGCAAATCGAAGGTGTTGTAGATGTAGATGTAAGGCGTGAATACATTAAAAATTTAATCGAATACGGTATTGAAAAAGGATTAGAAACACCTTTAAGAGCTTTTAATAAACACTATAGACCAAAACTAGGAGAGCTAGACACGATTGTTGGCGTGGCAAATCACGGTAAATCTTATTATGCTTTATGGTATGCCGTTTGGACTGCTATGGAATACAGTTGGAAATGGGCGTTATATATGCCTGAGAATGCTCCCGCATCACGAATAGATAAAACTTTAATAGAAATTTTAGTAGGTAAGTCTTTTGAAAACATTAGACTTAGCGAAGCTGACGCTGCTATAAATTGGATTCACAGATACTTTGTTGTTGTGGATTATCAAGATAAAGTAGTGTCAATGGATGATATTCTGATTACTTTTAAATCAGCAGTTAAGAGGCACGGTGTTAATGGTTTCATCGTGGACCCTCTTAACGACTTGTATCACGACTATACTAAGGGTAGTATAGACCAATATTATCAAGCTATGTTGTCTAACGTGAGGCGGTTTAAAAAAGCAACTAACACAAAGTTTCTTTTAACAGTACACCCGCACACACACGCAACAAGAGAAAAAGAACAACACAATGAGCAAGGAGAAAGACCAAGGGTTATTGAAATACCTGATGCTACGGGCGGTAATATTTTTCATAACAGGACTGATAATGGTATTAGTGTCTATCGTAACGTTTGGAGCGATAACCCTGAATACTATCTTACATCTGAAATACATGTTCAAAAGATTAAGTTTCAAGATGAGGTCGGTAGACCAACACCAAGACACAGACCAATAAAGTTAAAGTTTGACCCTGCGACTAGAAGATTTAGAGATGAAGATGGGGTTGACGTGTTGAGTGGAAAGTTTGAAGAGAAAGTTTATCAACCTCAACAAGTTCTTTCTGACAGGGGAGACATTGATTGGATGAAAGGCTCTACTCTTAAGCATAAAAATAAGGATGATTTACCTTATTAAAATATATATTTGTAATCAATTTTTAATCAATAAATAATCGCTATGAAAAAAGTGGATGCAATCATCAGAAAAGCTCAATTTGATGATGTTAAATCTGCTCTGATGGACGTTAAGGTAACTTTTTTTAGTTATTGGGACGTTACAGGAGTGGGTAATGAGCAACTCGATAGACGCTATCGGGGAATCGAGTACAGTACCTCTGATATTCAACGAAGGTACTTATCTATAGTTATTTCAGACGAGTTCTTGGACAGGACAATTAAAGCTATTCTTAAGTCTGCCTGTACAGGTAAGATTGGAGACGGCAAAATTTTTGTCACCGATGTACAGGAGGCTTATCGAATAAGGACTAACGAAAGAGGTAATCAAACACTAAACTAGAAAAGAGATGGAAATGTTAACAGTAAACAACGTGTGGATGATGGTTTGCACAGGATTGGTGTTCTTCATGCACCTTGGCTTTTCTTTCTTAGAGATTGGATTAACTCGCCAAAAAAACACTATCAACATCTTATTCAAGAACATCTTCATCATTTGTATGGGACTTCTTGTTTATTATATTGGTGGCTTTAACCTAATGTATCCCGGATTTGAAGAGGGAGATTTAGGTATTTTAAAGTTCGCAGGTTTTGGAATTGACGCACCTGTAAACGGAATGACTGCCGACTATGCTTCGGGAGGATATACTTGGTGGACAGACTTTCTGTTTCAAGGTATGTTCGCGGCTACTGCCGCAACTATTGTAAGTGGAGCTGTTGCTGAACGTATTAAGCTAACAAGTTTTATGCTTTTCAGCATTATCTATGTAGGTTTAGTTTATCCAATAGTAGGCTCTTGGAAATGGGGCGGTGGTTTCTTAGATAATCTAGGATTCTACGACTTTGCAGGCTCTACCCTTGTTCACTCAGTAGGTGGTTGGGCTGCTTTAGTAGCTGTGTGGTTACTTGGCGCTAGGATTGGCAAGTTTAAAAACGTAAAAATCAAAGGAGTAATCGTTGATTATTATAAAGGTAATGTAGCTGTTCCTATTTTAGGACACAATATTCCTTTTGCTACAGCAGGAGTTCTAATATTGTGGCTAGGTTGGTTTGGATTTAATGGAGGTAGCGTACTTAGCGCAGACCCCGAACTTACATCGTTAACTTTAGTTACTACATGTTTAGCCGCTTGTGCGGGTGGCATTGGAGCAGGTCTTACTTCTTTTATAAAAGACAAAAGCTTTGATTTATCTATGTTCTTAAATGGAATTTTAGGGGGTCTTGTATCTATTACAGCCGGAGCTGACCAAATGAGTCCAAACGAATCTGTGTTAATTGGAATCATTGGAGGTGTTGTTGTTGTTCTTATTGTAGCTTTATTAGATAAGTTAAAACTTGACGACCCTGTAGGAGCAATAGCTGTACATTTAGGCTGTGGAATATGGGGAACATTAGCGGTAGGTATTTTTGGAAACCTAGCTAGTGTAAGTCAATTCGTTAAACAATTCCTTGGAGTTGTAACAATAGCAGGATTCTGTTTAGCCACTTCATTTATAATTCTATTTACCATTAAGAAAACTATGGGACTTAGAGTTTCTAAAGAAGAAGAGGTAGATGGATTAGATAACTCTGAACACGGCATGTCAGCTTATCCTGACTTCCGACTTAATCAACATTAACAAACAGGGGGCTAAAAACCCCCTTTAATTTTACAGAAAATGAAAAATATATTTTTACTATTATTAGTATTTAACACAATGCTGTCTTATGGACAAGACAGTTTAAAATCAAAACTTTCTTTAGAAGGAAGCGCTGATATATATTACAGAAAAAACCTTAACACGAATAGCACAGATTTAGCTCCCGCTACGTCTTTTGCTAATCTAAACGGTTTTAGCCTAGGAATGTTTAACCTCATCAGTTCTTACGACACAAAGAACACAGGCTTTGTTGCTGACTTAGTGTTCGGACCTCGTGGTGAAGACGCAGTGTTTCTGTCTTCGGGTAACTCTAGCATAGTCAATCAGCTATACGCTTATTGGGACGTAAGTAAAAACCTTACATTTACAATGGGTAACTTTAATACATTTTTAGGTTATGAGGTGATCGCTCCTACAGGCAACTTTAACTATTCTACTTCTTATATGTTTAGTTATGGACCTTTTTCTCACAGTGGTATTAAAGCAGATTTTAATTTATCCAAAAGCTTTACCGGTATGTTGGCAATATTAAACGCTACCGATGCTACAGAGTACAACCCAACTAACTTTAATACAATAGGTGGTCAGTTAGGATACAAAGACACTTATCTAAACGCACTGTATGGAAAGCAGGATTCTAGCGCGTCTACTTTTCAGGTTGACCTAACAGGCGGGTATGACTTATCAGAAAAACTATATGTTGGTATCAATACAACTTACAACGAAACAGAAGGAAGTGGTTTTTATGGTGTTGCATTGTATCCTCAATACGCAATACGCGAATTAACAACAGGTTTGCGTGCTGAATATTTTAATGAGTTTTCATCTTCGTTAAATACAGACGTTATAGGCTTAACCGCTACTATAGACTACTCTATAGAAAATCTAAACCTAAAGCTAGAATACAGGATTGACAAGTCAGATGATAAGATATTTGATAAAAAAGACAATCTATCTAGTGTTGTATTAGCAGCAGTTTACTCTTTTAATTAAAAACAATGCAAGAAACAGATAAAATTACTAAAGGATGGTACTCTTGCCTGAGAAACGGCAAAGAATTAAAAATGTATAATGATGGAAACGGCAAGTGGCATCTTTCCGCTTATCACACAGATGAGGTTGTTATAAAAAAAATAGTCAAAGACCCTGACTTAGTATTAAAGAAAATATCAAAATGATAAAGGATTTAGTACCGGTTAGGTTAATTGGAAGATTAAGAAGGTTGGGTTTTAAAGGTTGCCCAACCTTTTATAGAGTTTCTAAGTGGTTCAGAAAAAAATTAGGATATACTTCTTGGATTGAAGAATCAAAAAACATATATATATACAAGATATACTCAATGGGTTCTTACGTGAGACCAAAAGGTTTAGACTTAAGATACCCGCACTGTGAATCTTATGAAGAAGCAGAAATAAACCTTATTCGTGAATTAATTGAAATAGCAGAGAAACCATGAAAAAATTAGCGGTTGATACCCCAAGGGGTAAACACTTTTTAAACATACAAAAAGAAACTATCGAGAGGCTTTGTAAATCATACAATATGAAGAACCTAGATATGAAACAAAAAAACGCAAGAATTGACGGTGTTTTGGGAACAAAAGATAATCAAGCCGTGTGTGTTTATGAGTTTAAATCTAGGTCAAAAGATATTAAGTATTACAAAAAAAACGGACTTTTCATTTCTAACTCTAAAATAAAAATGGGTACTAAATACTCAAGTCTTTTTGGAGTGCCTCTTGTTTTTTATTTTTACTTGTACGAACAGGATGAGATTTACAGCATAACAATGTCTGACGATAGAGGTGGAATTATAGTAGACCTTCCTAACCCCGTTTATAAAACAACTCAGTACAGTTGTAACAGAGAAACTGTAAAGCAAGATTCTGTAGTCTACTTACCTGTAGATAAATTCAAACTTTTAAAACTATAAAGATGGACTACGCAAAAGATAACGGTGATTACAGACCGTTTAAATTCACGTTTGACGACGGTTTTGTTATTGAAATAATTCACGATGTTCACAAATACGGTTTAAGCATAGTTCAACTATTTGAAGAATGGTATGGCGTTGCTGAAGAACAGACTGTAGAAAGCTTCTGTGGATACATAATGACAATACATAAACAATGTTTAGCTTTTCCAAAAGCAAACTTAACTTAAATATATTATGGAACAATTAATACAACTAGGGTTTGAAAAACTAGAAACCCCTTGGAAAGAAAATTTATGGCAGTTAAAAGAAGATGACTTCTTTATGTCTTATAACTTAGAAACAAAATGTTTGCAACTGTCTCAAGACGAAGATGATTTCCTACATTTTAGAAGTGTAAAAATATTAAAATGCTCTACAAACGAAATAGAAGTTCTTTTATCAATCTTTAATAAAAATGAAAAACGACGGACAGTTCAAGAAAGGTTTTGAACCTTGGAACAAAAACATGAAAGGCATTCACTTGTCGCCTCACAGCGAGTTTAAATCAGGTGAACAACACACAGGTAAAAACCACCCCTCTTGGAGAGGAGGAGTTCAAACAATAAAAAACGACTGTACTTATTTGTGGAAAGATAACAAAGTAAGAGTAAGAAGACCTCGCTCAGTATATGAAGAGAATTTTGGTCCAATACCTCCCGGATATGTAATTAGACATATAGACGGAGATAAACGTAATGACCACCCTTCAAACCTACAAGCAATTAGTAGAGCAGAAAATTTAAAACTAAACAATCAATAATTATGGAAAAGAAAATAAGATTCGAGGCTATAGAAAGCCTTAGCATGGGAAACAGTTTTGGAACTGTAAGAGAAGAAGAAAACATTGAGCTAGATGTTAGTATAAACATAAATAACGAAAGAGGAAGCTTTGAGATATACGACATCAAAACAGGAGGAGAGAATTGGTATGCAGAAGGAGGTCTTTGGTTTAAAGGAAAAGAGTTAGTTGATTACGACGGTGTTTTTTCACTTCCTAAGTGTATAGAGTCAAAACTAACTGAATTAGAATACAACCTAGATAATTTGTAAAACATGAGACCATTTTGGAAAAAGCCGAAGTTTGTTCTTTGGCATTACAGAAACGACTTATTAATAACAGCAATAATAAATTGTTGCATACTATTTATGATATTAGCAGCTTGGATTTATTGTTGTTTAAATGATTAGAATAAAAGGGGGTCAAGCCCCCTTCTAATCTTTTAGCTATCTATTTAGATAACTGTCCTCTAGGGATTTGTTTTACAACAGGAGTCGAGCATCCTTTTCCTTTAATATGCTGCGACTTTCCTATTGAACCCGAAGGACCAACTTTAGTTCCTTTAGAACCTGACTTTGAGCTTCCGCTTCCGTAACTTGCCATTTGATATAGTTTTAAATTATACAATTAAAAATAAGGATTTTCCTTACTCGATTCAAATTTTAATTAAACATAGAGCCACCTCTACTTGTTTTTTTAGTATCATCTTCTTCAGTACCCGGTGGGACAAAAATTTCTGTCTCTCCTTCAATTATACGAAGAAGTACTTTTTTGCTTATTTGTAATGTTTTAAAATCTTCTTCAATTAATGCTCTATCAACACCTACTGTTTCTGCGGCTTTAAAAGACTTTCTATAATCATCGTAAACCTCCTTTAATTTCTCATTAACTCTTTCTATTTTGTCTTCACCTTTTACATAATACAAAGCCTTGGCGTTTCTCATAGCCTCTTTAAACTCTCTAGTTTTAAAGAATATTGCTTTTTCAGGCTCTTGTTTGTAAGCTCTAAATCCAAATAAACTTGTGTTTACATCTGTAATACTAGGTTTTGATTTGTATTTACTATCATCATCAGAAACTGCTTTTTCTAAATCTTGCGCCCATTTAACATAACCGTTTCTGTATATTAGATTAAAACCAAATAAACCTAAGTCTTTCAACTGACCTAAAGGTGTATCAAACTCATTAAAGATTTGCTTGTCTTTAGTTCCCGGCTTCACGTTATAAGCATATCCATAAGCTAATTGTCCTGCAAATGAGTTGCCAATGAAAGGCTCGGCAAAAACTTTAAACCCTTCAGATGTTCCCTCTGCTGCAAGAGCTGCAAATATTTCTTTACCAAAACCAAACGAGTCATACCTAGATAAATCAAGATACCTCATGTCTCCCGGCTTTCCATCTTCAGGGCGACCTAAATACACCCATTGATTGTACTTAGACCAATCAGCAGCAAGTTCTCTATAGCTATCATCTTCCTCTTCATCAACATTTAACATGTGAGCAGATATTTTTCCTGCCGCCATAAGCGCTGCGTTAGCTATTAAGTATCCCGCCATTCTTCTAACGCCAATACTTTTAATTTTAGGATTTTTATTAGCCATTTCTGCAATAGCTTGTATTGGTATATTAATCATACATCTTATTGATTCAGCAGGGAACGCAACAAATGTACCAACAACAGGAAATTTTCTAAGCTCTTTTACTATTCCCGGCAACTTGCTATATGTAGGAACAACATTTGTAGATATAACTGATGCTTGGTCTACGATATACTCATAATCTTCTGTTTTAATAAATTCAGACCAAGCTTTTGCATGATCGCCATTGTTGTCATTTAACATTTTTTCAAACAAAGGGTCTGCCTTGGTGTATGAGTTTATTTCTTGAACAGCCATCATAAACTTAGGAAAGTCATCTCCCATAGCGTAAAGCCATTGATGAGCCTTTTTAAAAGCTTGTATTTTGTCGCCTATAAACCTTGTTGTTTTGTTGGCAGCGTTCATCTTTTCCATTAACTGAGCCGTGTAAGACTCGGGATTCCCTGACTGAATTAATGCTTGAAAAACAGCTTGAAGTTCTTTTAACCCTACAGATTGGTCTAAAACACCATTCTCCATTAGCTTTTTATAAAGCCAAGCAGTGTGGTTTGTTTCAGGACTAACACCTGCGTTTTCAAAAGAACCTCTTTTGTTTGCTATTTTAACAAACTCTAGCATACTTACTGCTGCATCCGAATCACCACGTCCTTTTGAAAAAATGTTTAAAAAATGACCATTATAAACGGAAACAAACGATGCTGATAATAAGTTAGCCATAATAGAACCCGTGGATAATATTGTTTTAGAAATCTTAGCCGAGGCGTTTAGCCTAAGCATTACTCTCCAAAGGAAATTACTTACATTACCTTGACTTTTAGCTTCAAGTCTATGAAATTCACTTAACAAACTAGCCATTTCAGGAGTAGTATATAAATTGTTTTTGTACTCTCCTTCTCTAATACCGGTGTCTTCATTAATGTTTTGACCTCGACCTAATGGGTTGTTATAATAATTAGAAGAAGACGGAACATCTACAACTGCTCTACCTTTTTTTTCTGTACTAAACAGACCCGACTTTAACCCCTCATCTCTAACCATCTCTAACATTTTATGATTTTCAATCATCTCTGTCAGTTTAGAGGTTGTGTTTATAAAGTTAAAAGAAGGATTTTTAATCTCTCCTAATAAAGCTTTAATTTCAGGCGCTAACTCATAGTCTGACTTTTTTAAGTTGTCATACTCTTCTTGAAGCTTTATTGCTTTGTCTGTATCACCCTTTAGTTTCGCAGCCTTTATTTTTTTCTGTATTTTATCTTGTGCTTTTTTAAACTTTTTTGCTGCAACCGTAGATTTAAACATACTTGTGTCTACAGAGCCAAAACTTTTTTGAGTTATTAATATGTTTGAAGAGTTGGGGTTCATTATTAATTCCTCTACTCTACCTTTAGCGTCTTCCTTATTAAGACCTTGAGCCATAAGGTGTGAAACGGCAGCGTCAAAAACATCTTGATTTACAGCATTGACCCAATTCTTGTTCATATGAACAGCGTATCTAGTGTTTAAATAAACACCAAAGTTCTTTTGAATAACACCCTTCATTTTTTCGGCAACAGCTCCTACTTCAATTAGCTCTTCAGATAAACCATCTATAGTAGACCTCATTTGTCCTACAACATTAAATAGGTCTTGACTAGGCAAAGCCTCTAAAGCTTTTAAAGAAGCAATATCACCCCTTAAAGCAGCATTGACAAGTTCTAGTTGTTTTGTGGTAGGATATTTACCATACTCGCTTTTAAGTATTGTTTCAAACTTTTTCTGAATCCCGGCTATTTGATTCATTCTGTTTTTTACACTGTTAATCTTTTTTTCTCCAAGAGTTTTTATAAATTCAGGAGCAAGACCTTGATTGGTAAGCATTCTTCTAAAGCCGTCAGCCCACCATCTTTTCGATAAAAACTTATTGACATCAAGAACTTTATCACTTCTTATTCTTTTATGAGTTAGATTTTTGTCAAATTTATCAGCAAGAATTTTAATACCGTTTGCCGTACTTACTATCGGTATCCCTAACTTCTCTGCTTCAGCGGCAGCAGTAGGAGATGACGAGTGAGTTACAGGTGGTTTAGCGCCATTTAAAACGTTGTTTGTTATTCTAATGTTGTTAGCAGAAATAAAAGCCTTTTTAAAGCTCTCTACTTGCTGAGCATTATTCTCAAAGTTTTCTTCAACAGCTTTAAAAAACTCTTCTTCATTTATCTCTACTTTAGTAGCGCTAGAAATAATTCTTTCCATAGCTAAAGCTTTTGCCGTTTCTTCAGATGCGGGTTTAGAGCCTGCCTCTTGAGCATTTCGTGAGTCGTCAAGCATTTTCTGCATATCAAACGTTCCGTCATTAACAGCTTCAACTAATTCCATATCTGCTGCAGGAACTCCTTCAAAAGAATATTTACCGTCTTTTTTATACTTGTAAGCAGACTTTACATCTTTATTTATTTTAGTTCCTGTTTTATTTAAAGTGTCAAAAACCTTTCTTCTTTTAGATTTGTTTTTAGAAGAGTTGTTTTCCATAATGTCAATAAGACGATATGTTCCTGACCTTTTCTTTTTTGCACCTTTTTTCTTACCTCCTTTTTTTTGTCTGTTTATTTCGTTAGCAGGAGGGTAATATAAAGCGCCTCCCACAGGCTTTTCCTTATTAAAGTTTTTGTAAACATCAGAGTCAACTACAGTTGTTCCATCACCTACTTTTTCTCCGGTAGGTCTAGCACTAAAAGAACCTACATCGTGATAACCTACTGTTAAGTCTTCTGCTGACACACCGTATTTTTTCATTATATCCCTACCTTGCCGTGCTATTTGATTAATACTTCCGTTAAACTCTTTTACAAAAGTAACTCCGTTTTTGTCTTTAAATATAAATATAGCTCCAACGCCATCAAACATACCAAATCTACCTTTGCTTATAAAACAAAAGTCTGTTTGTCTGTTCATGTTTGGATCGCTCTTTCCGGGGTAAGGATAAGGTCTTGCTCCTTTTTTGAGAGGTAAAACTTTTATTCCTTTATCAAAATCTGTTGATGTCATTCCGTTTGAATTCCAATCAACCTCACCAAATTTAAACTGTCTTAAAGGAGATAATTTTTTATCTGTAGAATCTAGTTCGCTGTAAAGCTTATACTTAACCCTTACCTTATGACCGCCTAGTTTTTCAAAAACAGGAACATAATCATTTCTTTCTTTTGCTACTCTAAAATAAGCTTCGTTAAATTTATGAGAATAATGACCTTCGTGAGGAGATGTATTATCACCTTGATAAGATTGATTTTGAGCTACAGAAACGTCTAACAAAAACATAGCAACCCCTTCTCCTTTAAGCTTAAACCTATCACCACCAACCATAGCTTGAGAGCCTTGATTAGGAGCGGCATTAAAAACAAATCCCGAATCCGCAGGATACTGATTAATAAAGTTTCTAGTCTTACCTATTTTTAACCAACCGTCACCCGACTTCCCTGTTAATACTACAGGGTCAGAAGGCATCTTAAAATAAGTGTTTTTCTTTATATATTCTTTAAGTTCGGGAGATACATCATTTGAGGTGTCTTCAGAAACAGTGTCTTTAGGTGCTACTTCTATCTTTTCTGCAACAGTATCAGTTGTCTCATCAAATGACTCTACAACATCATCAACCTCAGTTGAACCTTCTGCTTGCTCTTCCGCACTAGCAAAAAGGGAGAAAAGCCTAGCGTGAGCGCCTGAACCATATCCGTCCGTAAAAATGTCAATAACATCAACAGTCCAAGGGTGTTGTTGAAAGACATTATATACGGCTTTTTTAGAACCCATATCTCTCTCAAAATCAAACTCAGAAAAACCATCAACTACAGACTTTCCAAAAACACCTCCTCCAATAGCTGCGGTGGCTGTTAGTCCTATCAATGAATTTCTTAAATACTTTCTAGCTGTACTTCCTTTAGCAATTAAAGCCTTAGCGCCCTTCCCTATACCTTTGAAAACAGCTTCTAAAAACTCTTGAGAAGCAACTGCGGCTTTTAAGAAGCCTTCTTTTGTCACTTTAGCGGTATTGTTAATACCTTCATAAATCTCTAAAGCTTTTCCTTGTATTTTTCCCTTAGATGACTCATATAAATCACCAAGGTCAGAAACAGCTTTGTCTGTTGCTTTTTTAATTCCCTCAACAGTTCTCTTCTTTGTGTTGTTTACAGATTCGTAAAAATTATCAGAAGCCTCATCTACAACATCTTCAACCTTCTCAGTGCTTTTCGATATACCACTGACAACTTTAGACTTTGCGGCTTTAGCATACTCAACAGCTTTTTTGTATTTAACAACAGCTTTTGCAGTAGTTTTATTTACAGATTTTGCTAGCTCATCTAAAAAAATCTCAGAATTAATAGCAGCTTTAAGCAATCCTTTTTTAGTTATTTCAGAAGTGTTGTTTATTTTTTCATAAATCTTTAATGCGTTTCCTTCTATTTTGCCTTTAAAATCTCTAGTAAAATCATTTATAACTTTATTAGCAAAAACATTTGCTTTTCTAACCCCTTGTTTTGTTATCTCTTTAGTTTTATTTACCTCTTCATAAAAATTGTTTTTTGTGTTTTTTATAAGATTATTTAAAGAAGTAGAACCCTCAGTCATTTTTGTTACAGCAGAAGTAATTCTGTCTTGTATAAGTTTTTGGTCTTTATTAAATGTTAACTCTTTACCTTTTGCCAAAGCTTTAGCTACATTGTCAGCAAACTGTTTTATATCAACTTCTTTAGAAAGGTCTATGTTAAAGTCAGACTGTCTTAAATTAAGGCTAGCCAACATTTCGTTAAAAAACTCTCTTATTTTCTGAAAAACTGAAGAATCTTCATTGTATTTACCTGACGCTACATCTGCCATCATTTCTGTTAGCGCTTCATTTGCTTGAGTGTTACCTCCTTCTTCTTCATAATCGGCAACAGCTTGGTCTGCATATTCTTTAAAATCAGGCTCAGTCATCATCGCACTAGCAAACTTGCTGTACATTTCGGGATTCTTATCAGCAAGAACCTCTAGTACAGGGTGTATAGCCTCGTGAAAAGTAGTGTTGTCTGCTACCGCTGTTAAGTCTATATGTATAGTATTGCCGTCTCTATAACCCCTAATGCCAAGAACATCTTCAGTTGTAGAGTCGTTAAAAGAATCTGAATTTTTATGAAACTTTACTTGTAATCCGGGTACTAGCTTTTTTAAAGCCTTATATACATTATTAACTTTTTTCTGTTCTACAGAAGCTATTTCGTCAATCTCTTCATCAGTAAACTCTTCAGCTTCAGAATCAGTGTCAGTATCGGTATCTATCCCAAGAAGTTTACGTTTTTCATCGGTGATATTTAATCTTTCATCTTGAAGCTCTTGCATTTGCTTCATTAAATCTTGTCTTTGTTTTACCCTATTATTAAACTCTTCATTACTAATACCGTCTTCATTTAAGTTTATTTTATCTAACTGCGTAAACAAATCATCAATCTGTGTCTGAACTTTTTCCTGTTTGTCGTCCAAATCTTGAATAGATTCATTTTTAGCAACCTCATCAGGGTCTTGGTCAATGTCTTCATCAGACTGTCTATCAATATCAACTTCTCCGTCAACATCTTCGTCTATTTCAGGCTCTACTTCAGGCTCTACTTTTGTTTCTGTGTCACCGCTTACGTCACCGTCTGTGTCTGTGTCTGTGTCTGTGTCTGTGTCCGTGTCTGTCTTGGACGCTTTTTCTGCCGCTGCTTTTGCTTTTGCATAGTCCTCTGACAAGTCAATACCTGTTGCCTTAGACAGTTCTGAAACTTCTTCTTCTGAAAGTTTTCCAAGAGACTCTTGAATTGGACCTTTTAAATCTTTTCTTTTTTTAGTTTTAGAGTCATAAACACTATTAGCCAAATCCTCTATAGTAAACTCTTTTTCCCCCGTTTGTTCCGCTTCAGAATCCGCAACAGCGTCACCCATAGCTTCACTCATATTGTTATTGTAATCAGCTATAAACTTATCTAAAATACCTTTTTGTTTATCAGTTAACTGCCTTCTATATTTTGACAAGTTTTTTGAGTAGTCTTTAGACGAGCTTACATCTGCCAAACCAAATGAAGCTCCTAAAACAAAGGAAGAAACACAAAGTTTTAAAACCTCGTCTCCGTCTCCATAAAAATCTGTAAATTGTTCCCAAAACGGCTGATTGTTGTCTTGCCACATTTGAGCTACTTGTTGAGCGTTTTCTTCACCCATTTCACCAATACCCCTACCTCCTGCTTTACGAAGTCTTTCTCCTTGTGAGGCAATAAGTCTAAAAACATCATCAGATTTATCTCCAAAAAGCTTATTAACAACTTGCCCAACAGATTTCATTTTAGGCAACATTTTGCTTAATAATTTTTCACCAAAATAACCAAACATACCTGTACCAAAGTTTAGCTCATCAATGTCTTTTGGGAAAATTAAACCTGATGTTTGATAAGTAAGACCTGTTTCAAACATTCCGGCTAAAGTCCTAGAATGACCTGCCCTTATCATAGACCTTTGAAGAAAGTTCTTACCTACATTTTTATTTATAAACGCAGGAGACTTCAGATACTCTTTCATTACCTTTCTTTCGGTATTAGAAATCTTTAATAATTTATTTCCAATTTTACCGCTTTTAAGAATAGACTTAGAGCCTCTACCACCTACAGCAATATCAACCATTATACCTAAAGAAGTACCTATAGCGTCTTCCCAAAACTCTCCGTCGCCAAGTCCTGTGGTTTTAAATTCTTGTTTTTCAAAATCGTAAACTTCTCCTAATTGCTTTTGAGCGCTTTCAGATATAACATTTTTATCTGTAATTCCGGCTTGTTGAACAATATCCATAATGCCTCTTGCGTCTCCACCTTGAGAGCCAAGAGCGATAGAAGAGCTAGGTATAACAAAGTTCAAAGCATTTTTTCCTACGTTAGCGCTAAAATCTTTTACGTTTTCTACAATACCTTCTTGAGTTAGGTCTAAGTTGTTATAATTTAAAATAGCTAAATCAGAATAATCTTTAAGAATTCTAAAAGTTTCA
>Ga0181420_1000198_pt1 | contig 23878 bp, 8 predicted proteins | sample 43SPOviralmetaG_FD_130145 | JGI IMG/M metagenome (GOLD analysis project Ga0181420, IMG submission 130145) | Marine viral communities from the oligotrophic San Pedro Time Series (SPOT) site, San Pedro Channel, CA, USA - 43 SPOT_SRF_2013-05-22 | ecosystem: Environmental > Aquatic > Marine > Strait... | reverse complement strand
TTATCTCAAGATCAAAGAACTTTTACTTGGGGTTCTAATGATAGAAAGTTAATGAATGTTCCTTTTGATGAACATCCTTATTCAGCTTTAGCCGCTTGGTTTAAAACTGACGAAGGAATGGAGATTTACTCCAATATTGAAAATAGATTAAATTAATCTAACTGTAGATGCGGTCGCTCTACGGGGCGATCGTAAACTACAAATTAAAAAGAAATTATGGCAGTAAGCATAGATAGAGTATATCAAAAAGTTTTAGCGCTAGCTAACAAAGAGCAACGAGGTTATATAACGCCTCAAGAATTTAACTTATTTGCCGATCACGCTCAAATGGAAATATTTGAACAATATTTTTATGATGTAAACCAATTTGGAAGGTTACCTGGTAACGATACAGAATACTCTGACATGCTTAGTTTACTACAAGAAAAACTAAGCGAACTAGAAGTTAGATTAGTTGGTCAATTGGTTACTGGTGGTATATTTAACCACAGGCTTATAGATGATTTGTACAAATTAGGAACACTTGTAAATGTTGAAAACGGACAAGAAATCGAGCAAGTAAACAACAACGAGCTACACTACATGCTATCCGGTCCATTAACACGACCAACGGCGCGTAGGCCTGTTTATGTCAATAGAATAGATGGGTTAAACATATATCCTCAAACTATTGCTGCTGTTGATATATCATACACTAGAAACCCTGCAGCTCCAAGCTGGGGTTATGTAGTTATAAATAATAAACCACTATACAATTCAACTAGCTCTGTAGATTTTGAATTACACGCTTCAGAGGAATCAGAATTGGTACATAGAATATTAGCATTAGCTGGTGTTGCAATTGAAAAACCACAATTAACACAAGTAGCAGCTGGACTTCAAATGGCTCAAAATCAACAAGAAAAACAATAAATAAATGGGATTATTAAGCACTACAAATAAAGACTACTATCAAGGCAATAACCTTGGGAATTATCAATTCACATCTTTAGATGATATTATAACTCAATTTCAAATAGCTTACGTTGGTGAAGGTAAAATTATTCAAAAAGTTAAAAGAGCTGATATCGCGTTCCATGCGCAAAGAGGGTTACAAGAATTTTCTTTTGACACGTTTAAATCATGCAAGTCTCAGCAAATAGATTTACCACCAACCTTAGTCATGCCGCTTCCTCACGATTATGTAAATTACACGAAACTATCCTGGGTAGATTCAGCAGGTATAAAACACCCGCTGTACCACACAAGTAATACTTCAAATCCTTTTCAAATAATGCAAGAGGACACTGGTGAGTATTCTTTTCCTGAAGATTTAGAACTAGTTATAAATGGTGATTTTTCAGACGCTACCCTTGGTCAAGCAAAACCAGCGCCACCTTGGTATATAAACAATATTCCAAAAACCGGCGGTGGGTTTAACGTTGTATCCTACGCGGATTATAATATAGTTAGCGGAATCTTGGAGTTTTCTCATAGAACTAGAACTAGTCACGGCGACCCTAGTGGTTGGGGTCATGCTATGGCCTGTTGGCAACAAATAGATGTTAGCGATCAAGATTACGTGGATATATCTGCAACTGGAACCGCTGCAGATATGACAAATGGCGCCGGGGTTTTAAGAGTTGGGCTAAGCACTAATCCAGGTGATTTAAATACTAGAAACTTAAATAGCCAAACGTCTGCTTCTTCGGGTACTAATCATTTGCCAGGAATTTTTGATCTTGTAGATCATAATGGTAATAGTAGTTATCTAGAGTGGAGATCAAGTGATGGTACAGCTGTATCAAAAGAGTTGCTTAAAATAGATGTTACAGCGCATAATACTGTTTATGTTTTAACAGTATCTTATCAAGAATTTACAGGTGTAAACTCAACGCTTACACAAACCAACTCTGTGGATAACATATCTGTAACCAATAGTTACGCTAGCACGAAACTACAACCAGCAATTGGTCACGCGGCAAATTCATCTACTTGGAACTCTTACAAAGCAGTTACTCCATCTGAAAATGACAACGATGATTATGAAGATGATACTTATTGGCCAGCTCAAGGGCAAAGATATGGTTTAGACCCTCAACATTCTCAAGTTAACGGATCTTTCTATGTAGATTGTAGATTAGGAAAAATACATTTTAGCTCTAATATTAGCGGAAAAACTGTGATCTTAGATTATATAAGCGATAGTCTTGGTACAGACGAAGAAATGCAAGTTCATAAATTTGCTGAAGAAGCAATGTATAAATACATAGCTTACGCAATTTTATCTACATCATCTCAACCAATCCACCAGCAGTTAGCGCCTAGATTTAAGAAAGAAAGGTTTGCGGAGACTAGAAAAGCTAAATTAAGATTATCTAATATTAAATTAGAAGAATTAACTCAAATACTTAGAGGTAAATCTAAGCAAATAAAACACTAGTACATGCCAGAAATTAAGCATAATTTTACCGGTGGTAAGATGAACAAGGATCTTGACGAGAGACTTGTTCCAAACGGACAGTATAGAGACGCAATGAACATACAAGTTTCAACTTCAGAAGGATCTGATGTTGGTACTGCTCAAAATATATTAGGTAATTCTTTGGTTTCTGGGCAAGATTTTATAAGTGAAAACGCTGTTTGCGTTGGATCAATTGCTGATGAAAAAAATGATAAGTTATATTATTTTATTGACAATAAAGAAGAAATTCTTGAAGGAAAAGAACTTACAAACAGCGACTTTTGGAATTCATCAACTTCTATAACAGAGGACTATACTGGTACCGGCGTGCTACTTAGGTCGAATGGAGGAACTGCCGCTACACCTAATTATCCTAGTTGGCGTCACGCAAACTTTGACTTAGTCGATGGCCAAACTTACAAGTTAAAAGTTAAGTTTAGTAACATCGATGATGGTGGAACTAGTTTTACTAAATTTTTTATGGTAGGTAGAGGTTCTGGTAATAGTAGTTATAGACCTTATTACAACCTATCTTACAACAATGTTGCTATAGAAGGTCCTGGAGAGTATACTAATATTTTTACTTTTGACCAATCCCTAAATAACAATGTTAGCACGATGAGTTTTTATGTAGAACTAACAAATGGTTCTACGTTTGCTAAAACAATAAATGTTGACAGCGTTTCACTCGTTACTAATTACTCAAATTTAATACTAGAACACGATTCTGTAACTAATTCTATAACACCAGTGCTAGTAGACACTACTCAAGATGTTTTAAAATTTGATGAAAACAATATAATTACTGGCATAAATATTATAGACGATATGTTATTTTGGACAGACAATCACTCTGAGCCAAAAAAGATTAATATTCCCAGATGTATAGAGGGAACTGACGAATCTGGTATAATACACACTAAGCTGATAAACGAGTCTAGAGGTATTAATACAAGTGATAATATAGATTTAGAAGAAAAACATATTACAGTTATTAGAAAATCTCCTAAAACAGCCCCAACTATACAGTTAATATCGGAGCGAGACCCAGGTTTCAATTATAGTGGCGTGATGCGAATAACAAATGATCCAGGTGGGCTAGTGCTTAATGGTTCAAACTTTCAAAATGCATCATCGTTATGGTTTAATTCAACTAACAAATATAACCACTTATATGATTTTTCTCAATTAAAAGTTGGTGACACGTTTCGCACAAAAATAGAAACCACTATAGATGGTGATAGTGGATTCGTTTTAGACTGGGAAAGTGGAGACGTTGTAGTTTTTAAAGAGTTTGGTGGAGACACGTATAGCGACGCTCCAGCAATACCAATAACAGATTATACTATAAAAGCTCAGATACTTACTTCTGCGTCAAACCCCAACGTTTTTATTGATGGAATTTCTGAGATAACTTACAACGGTAATTTTAATATACCAAACTCCGATGGTAGTAGACCGAAGCTTTATGAATTTAGCGGTAGTAATATAACATACGATTCAAATCCTGTTGATTCTAAAATTATTTATAATTCTGCTGCAGCTAATACTTATCTTATTGGAACGCCATCAGTAGATTTTGTAACCAAGATAGGGACGCAGACTAATACCGCAGGTACTTACAAGGTTAGAATCGAAATTGCAAACATGACGGCTGGATCGGGCGCGGAATTTAGGTTTGTAAAATCGCATACGATTGGTAATTCAACAGCTGAGTATTTATTTTCGTACCCAGGGGTACTGCAAAACGGCGTTAACGAAGCTATTATGGTGCTTGATTATTCTTCAGGTGCAGGGGCTATAAACGCGCCAGCCCTTGATGGAAAATTTATCATACGGTCTAGTACCGCAAGTAGTAGTTTTGAGATTTTAAGCATATCTATAGAAAGACAAGATGTTATAGACGCTGGTGTGAAGTTACAGGTGTTAGGTATTAACGGTACACCAAGCATGGTGCCAGATGGTTATTCTGAGTTGAGATATGCTGTTGATTTATTAGACGAAGAGGAAAATTTATTTGAATTTAAATTTCCAAGGTTTGCCTATAGGTATCAATACGAAGATAAAGAGTATTCAGCATTTTCACCTTTTACTGATGTAGCATTTCTACCTGGAACTTTTGATTTCCACCCACAGAAAGGTTATAACCTAGGTATGACTAACAGGTTAAAAAAAATAAAAATTCATAATTTTATTCCCGATACTAGTTTTGGACAAGATGTTGTGGCAGTTGATATACTTTATAAAGATGAGGTTTCTCCTAATATCTATGTAATAGACACTATTAAACCCAACCAACACGGTAGTAATATTTGGAATAATAACCAATATACTATAAATTCGGAATCTGTAAAACAAGTACTTCCGTCAAACCAACTGCTAAGACCTTGGGATTCTGTTCCTAAAAAAGCGTTGGCGCAAGAAGTTAGTGGTAATAGAATTATATATGGAAACTACACTCAAGGGTTTGATTTATTTAAACCAAACTCAAAAAAAGAATATTACCCAGATTTTAACTTTAACATACAGAGTAGCGATATACGTTTAAGCACCGTAAAGTCTATTAAATCACTAAGAGAATATCAACTAGGAGTTGTTTTTGTTGATAAATATGGAAGAGAAACCCCGGTAATATCAAATACGAGTGGTCTTGACAAGGTGGCTAAAAAAGAGGCCGCTAAAACCAATAGAATGGAAGTGTCTTTTGGTAGCACGGTGTTTCCTGAAAACATGGAATATTTTAAGTTTTTCGTAAAAGAAACTTCTGGAGAGTATTATAACATGGCTATGGATAGGTGGTGGGATGCTGGCGACGGTTTAGCGTGGTTGTCTTTTGGTTCTGCTGATATAAACAAAATAGATATTGATACTTTTTTAATCTTGAAAAAAGGTGTTGCATCAAATAGTTTGGTTGATGAACAAGCTAGATACAAAGTGCTAGCAATAGAAACAGACGCGCCTGATTACATAAAAACGAAAAAATTATTAATAGAAGAAAAAGAGCATGTTTTTGTTGTAAATGGTGCTGATAACATTTTTGAGAACACAGTAGACAACGCGCCGCTGTTAGCTAGGGATACTTTTAAAATGAACTACAAACCATTCGCTTCTGGATCTGGCTCTGAACTACACTATACAAATGATGGAATTTTATATTTAGAATTCGCTCTTGGAGGAGTTGTTTCTAAAAGGTACAGGGTGACACAATTAACCTCAAATAGAGATCAAGACAATGTAAATGTAAACGATGCTATTTTTACTGTAAAACTAGAGAAACTTCTTGGTGATGATGTTAATTTTATAACAGATGATCCAAACGATGGCTTGAATGCAACAAAAATACTTGACGGAACTTTAGTAAGGTTTTACAAGTACACGTCAGAGAACTCAAGTGAGTTTGATGGTAGATTTTTTGTAAAAGTTATTAGTGACGGTGTATTTGGTAAATACATTAATAAAACAAATACTGATACCACGCAGTATAGATCAACACTATCTAGAAAGTTATACTACATGGGTGATAACCAAGCTAACCTGCATAGCGAGTTGCTAACTGGACAAGACGTTGGTGTCTACAGGGATAGTCCAATTACGTCGGATCAAAGTATGTTTTCACCCACTGCAGACTATTACACTAATGAAAATAACTTTGGTAGATTTGCTCCGTTTTTCAGAAATTACAGGTGGCCTGATACTAGCGCGCAATTGGATGCATATACCAACTTTGGCAACCCTACTCCTCTTGCTAATATAAATGTTGGTCAATATAGATTTGACAGCACTTCTACCGAAGAATGGACAGGTGAACTGGCTTACCATACAGCTGTAAATATATTCAAATATGGAGACGGTGCTTATCCTTCCGATAACAACGTGTCCTTAAAGATCGCTGATCACGGTGGGCTTGATGACGCTGATGCTGATGCCGACAAAAGATACGGTGTATTTAATGAAGATGGTGAGCAAACACGAGGTAACGTTTGGTTTATAGATGGTGGTCCGTTTAGTGGAAATCGCTCCGCAACCGATACTAGTATCCATTGGCGCTACGCTTATGACCAAGGGGGTACTTCGGTTAATAGCGGGGTAACCAACTCTTCAGGTGGTCCTTACGCAAGAATGAAAATTGCGATGGGTGGTATTTATAATCCAGAAATCAACTATGAAGGTAATGTCAGTATTTCAGACTTCTTCAACATCGGAACTGAACAAGCTTCTGGTGGCTGGTACAGTGGTAAAAAATTTAAAGATTTAGTTGGCAAAATACAACCATCAATAAAGTTTAGGTTTAGAGAAGATCCTGCGGGTGAAGTATATACTATTGCACCTAGTGGCGTAACGTATGAAAACTATTTAAGATGGAGTGACGGTGGTATTTGGCGTGATACAAATGGAGATGGTGGTTCTGATGAACACTATGCTTGGATTAATGAGGATCCTTACGAGAATAGTGATGGTCAAGCTTTTTCAATGAATAATTTTGGCTACACGTTTGGTCCTAAAACACCCCAGTTATCTCCTAACTTTACTAGAGGATATCATACAAGGTTTATAAATGATAGGCTTGGTGATGGAACTGTAACTTGGGATCCAACAAACGGAGGTGTAACAGGTCCTATACCTAATGGTTTAAACTTAACAGTAGCTTACGCAAGCTCTCCTCCTACGGGCATACTATCCAACCAAGTATACGTTACCGATATACACGATATAACATGCAGCGTACATCAAAAACCATATTCTATAACTAAAGGAATGATATTGACGAGTTACGGGAGCGTACTATTAAACGCTACTTTACCTTTAACAACTACTACTTATTCGTACGAACCGCTTATAGTTAGCAAAATAGAGGCATACCCATCAACAGGTAGTATTTTGGGTTACGTTATAACGCTCGTTGGGTATTCAAGTCCTTTAATTCAAGATGCAAGTGGACCTATTGCAGGAACTAACTCAACTTTAGGCTTGAAGCAACACAGGGTATTCAGCACATACGCAGGCCATAATTCACCAGCTGCGGGTGATTCATTAGTTTTCCAACAACCAGCTATGAATGGTTATAGCCAATACTCTGTTAACAGAATAAATGTACAAAATGCAAACGGGCAAACAGGGGTAAATAGTTGGGTGAGCCCAACTGGAGGAGTGCGAGCAGTAGGGTATACCATAGAGTTTCTAGAAGAAATAGAAAAAGAAATAGAATTTCCTGATAACCCAGCTATTTGGGAGACAGAGCCAAAAGAAACAACTGATTTAGATATATACTACGAAGCTAGTGGATATAATCCACTTAGATTAACTGAAGAAAATAAATCACTAGCTTTACCACTAAATACGTTGGTAGTACATGTAGAAAACCCATCGGCAAAACTAGGTATGACTAGTAATAACAACGCTATAATCAATGATGTTGGTTTTGACGCGGAGGAGGAAGCGATGGGAACTGGACTTTCAAACAGTGGTGACGCTACAGGATGGTTTATTACAATCAATGGGCAGGCAGTATTTACAATGCCAACTATCACGTGGAATTCTTGGGGATTCCCCATCATTACCGGTAGTTGGGGCACAATTTACGAACCACCTTTGGTTGGTGGGAATTACATAAACATTGGGGACCACCTTTTAATCCACCGTCCAGACGGAAGCTCTATAACTGTAACCGTTAAAGGATGGAAATCTGAAGATTCAAACGGTAGAGCGCCGCACATTTTTATAGAAGACGCGCTTCACGGTCCAGATACAAAATACACTTTAAATTGGTATAATTGCTATTCTTTTGGAAACGGAGTTGAATCTAATAGGGTTAGAGATACTTATAACCTACCATTTATAGCTAATGGCGTTAAAGCGTCCACTACGCTAGACGAAAACCCATACGAAGAAATTTTAAAATACGGGTTAATATATTCCGGTATATACAACGGTGCAATTGGTATAAATAATTTAAATCAATTTATAGCTGCCGAAAATATTACAAAAAACATAAACCCTACTTACGGTAGTATTCAAAAGCTAAAAGCCGGTTGGGGACAAGGTGGTGATTTGATAACACTTTGCGAGGATAGAGTTTTGAAAATATTAGCAAATAAAGATGCTTTGTTTAATGCTGATGGAAATTCAAATCTAACCTCTACAAACAATGTATTAGGTCAAGCTATTCCTTATTCTGGTGAATATGGTATATCTAAAAATCCAGAATCATTTGCATCTGAAGCTTATAGAGCTTATTTTACTGATAAAGTTAGAGGTGTTGTAATGAGATTATCTATGGATGGTTTAACACCTATATCTAGTGCTGGTATGAAAGATTGGTTTAGAGACAACTTAAAACTAGAAAATAAGATTATTGGTAGTTATGACGACAGGGAAGACGAGTATAATGTAACACTACCAACAGGTGGTTATACGGTTTCTTATAAAGAAGATGTTAAAGGTTGGGTTAGTTTTAAGTCTTTTGTACCAGAAAACGCGCTTAGTACGGCTAACAACTACTACACGATACTTGGTGGTAAACTATATAAGCATTACGTTGAAACGGTTGATAGAAACACTTTTTACGATGCGTTCACAAATTCAAGCCTAGATGTTATATTAAACGACATACCAAGCAGTATAAAATCGTATCACACTTTAGAATATGAAGGTAGTCAATCTAGAGTTGAAGGAATTAAAACAGTTAATATTACAGGGATAGAACATTCTTTTGGTTCTAGTGTGGATGGTAGATATGCGTTTTTTGAAATAGATGAAATGAACACAATGTTAAATGCTGGCTGGCACGAAAGCATTATAGACATAAAACAATATCGCGATGACACGCTTGTTTATGAAGGTAAAGCAAGATTGTGGGACAATACATCGTCTAATAGTTTAACGTCACCTTCTGGTGGCCCAACAAAAGGACATTTAAGACGTAATTCAGGGGCTACAAGTAATTTATCTAACTCTAATGCTGGTGATTTTGAAGTTGGAGATGTTGTAACAACACAATCCCAAGAAGATAGCGTTGATCATTTTAACTCAACACCAACAAGCGGGTGGTATGTTAGTAATATAAAAACTAATAAAGAAAAAGGTAGTTTACTTGAGTTTATAGAAAAAGAAGGTAAGTGGTTTAATTACATAAAAGGATTAGAATCACAGATAGATGAAACAACTGATTTTGGATCTTTTGACATTCAAGGTTTAGGCATAATAGAAACCACGATTTATAGGAATCTTTTTGGTACGTATCCCGCTCAGTTTAATTTAGGTAGAGATTTAAATGCTTCTCTTCAAGTTGGAGATACTATTTACTACGAATCACCATCGCAAGTTTTAGGAGATGATTTACTTGCAAATATTACAGATAGCGATTGGAGTGTATATGGTGGAATTGGCACTCCATGGACGGTTAACAGTGGCGTTTTTCAAGCTGGTACAAGCCCTGATTATGGTTATGTGGAGGCTGTTGTTCCTGAAATCACACAAGGAAATGAGTATGAAATAAAATATACTATCACATCTGGCGCTTCTGGTCAGTTTATACTAGCAAACCATGGTACAAGTGGAGCAAACGTAGGTTTAGAAGAAACTGTTGGAACTCATACTAAAAGATGGATACAAGGAAGTAACAATGTTGGAAAAATTAAATTATGGAATGACAGTGCGTTTAACGGTGTAGTTGAAAATATTTCTGTTAAACAAGTTATAACAGGACAATCGTTTGGGTTTGTAAGATTAGAATCTGATCAACTACAAAAAGCTGGCGTGGTTACTGATATATCTGGAAACTCCATAATAGTAGAAGAGGGTTCTGGAACACCACCAGTATCAGGTGATTACATTTTCTTTGTAAAAAACCAAGTAGTAAATATGAACGGGTTGTCAGGGTATTATGCCGACGCAAAGTTTGAGAATAATTCAAAAGTTAAAGCTGAGCTTTTCGTCGTTAGCTCTGAAATAACGGAGAGTAGTAAATAAATAAAATAAAAAAATGTCATACCACGATACATACAGTAGTACAAGACAAAGTAGAGTAAATGCTCAGGGACGAATAGCACCCAGTGGGTACCACTATATGCCAGATGGAACGTTAATGTCTGATGCTGAACACGGTATGATGTATGGTGGTAATGGTACAATAGAGTTATTTAACTTAGACACTAAAAACATAAAAGCTAGTGGTGAGAAAAGAAGATTTACGGTAGTTGGAAACGGAGAATTTAGTTTAATAATTAAAAACGAAAGTAATAATTACTATAACTTTACAACTCGTGAATTTCAAGCGAATAGCACTAAACTTAATATCAAGAAACTACAAGGTAGTTATAGCGATAATATAGTTTTTCCAATAGCACCAACAACTACGGACACTGTTAATGGAGCTGTTACCAGTGGTACTAGTGTAACTATGGACACAGCGGTCGCTAGCACTATGCAAGTGGGTGATAGAGTTACTGGAAATGCTGCTCTTAACGCTGCGTCGGTAACAGTAGCGTCTATAGACTCTACAAACGTATTTTCATTATCTGAGGCGGTAGCTATATCAGACGGTGTAACTTTGTCTTTCACTGGATCTGATCAATACGATATTTTTCTATTTGCAGAAAATGGAACTAAGCATACTTACTACAACGAAGTTAGATTTGCTGATGGTAGTATTGATATAAATTCATCTACAGGTTCTAACTCTTTACTGTTGCAAAAAGTTATATACCAAACGTTAGACGTGAGATTATCGCTGTCAACCATTTCACCTAATAATTTAGCGGTTTTCACTGGGCAAGATCCAACACAGCAGATTATAACTACCCAAACAAGTAAGAACACTGGTAAGATTCCATTTTCAATTCCAGTCTCAGCTGGGGCCACGCATTCTATTAGAATAAATAGAACTCCAACTGTTGACGATATGTTAGTTTTTGTTACTAGAAATATCGGTTCATCCGCTCTTCCCATAGAGGGTGAGGATGTTAGCGGGTCAACTTACTATAGATGGCCGATTGATAATATGGACGGACTTACCGCTGGTATGACTCCTGTTGGTGCTAACATAACAGTTGGAACTATGATATCTTCTTACGAAGAAGTTGCAATTGTGATGGAGGGGACTGAAAAGGAAAAATCAGTTAAAACGCTTGTAAAAAGAGCGTTAGACGCATTAGGAAAAAAACCAACACGAACAAGAGACGCGGCAACAAAAAGACTAACAACAGTGCAAACTGGTAGCGTTACATTTAGCAAGCAACAAGCGGCGGCTTTAGCTAGTGATTCGGTTAAAATTTATGGTCACGGTCCAGATGCTATAAAATCAATAACAGGTTGGGATGTTGAATTAAGCGATTTAACTGTAACGTTAACCAAACCTACGGCTTTAGTTGCTACAACAACTGTTAATAGCACAACTGTAAATGTAGATAGCGGTGATGGTGTTATGAGGTTTGTTAGCACTGTTGATGGTTTTAATATAGATTCTTCAACCGCAAACCCAACGGTAACACAAATAAGTAGTTATTCTGGCTCTACAGCAACCTTAACCTTGAGCGCGGCTCAATCTTTAGAAGCCGGAGAGACACTAACGTTTGATGGTGCTGGTAGAACTATAACGATATCTGGTAACATTGAAATTAAAAACGTTGGTGATATTAGATCTGATTGGAGCGGTACAATATTCTTTGATCTAGAAAGATTTACAACTGCAACTAACGAGAATAACCCATAAAAAAACAGTGAAAACTGTGACTATATAGTCATAAATTAAATTAAATGAAATCTATTATAGATATTAGTAACGAAGATTGGAACAAACTTCTTAAAGAGAATAACATTAACTATGAGGATTTAAAAAAAATATTAAATTCAAAAGAATTTAAACTTGCCGCAGGGGATGTTGTTGACTTGAAAAGTGATATTTATTTTAAAGACAAATCTGATATTCACGGTTTTGGTATATTTGCTAAAAAAGATATTAATAAGAATGATATAATTGGCGTTGGAATTGGATATAGCAATAATAAAAAATATAGAAGTTACATAGGGAGGTTTGCAAATCATTCAAATCTTAAAAACGCTATGTTTAAAGAATTTGATAATGGTAATGTTTTAGCTTTGTGTGTGGAAAATATACGTAGTGGTGAAGAAATACTGTTCGATTATAGAGATCATCTTAATAAATGGTAAATTAAATCAAATTAAATGGAAAGTAAATTAAACTTTAGACCTCTTGAAGAGGAAGACTACGAAACTATTTGTAGTTGGTGGAAATGGTGGAGATGGCCAGAGCTACCAAGAACAGCTTTGCCAAATAACGGAAAGGGTGGTTTTATGGTAGAAAAAAACAACATACCAATAGTTAGTGGATTTTTGTATATATCTAACTCTAAAATGGGTATGTTAGAATGGATAGTCTCTAATCCAGATTATAGAGAAAAAGATAGACAAGAAGCCATAGAGCTTTTAATAAATAAAGTTGAGAGCTTTTGTAAAGACTTAGACATTAAGCATGTTATAACTTTAGGTAGAAACAAGCATTTAATAGAAACACATAGAAGACTTGGATGGCACGTAGACAAAAAGCCATCATTTGAAATAATAAAAAACATATAATTATGGCAGGAGTAACAGCGGCAGTAATAGTGGGTACAGGGATGTTAGCCTCAGCAGGCGCGTCTATTTACAGCGCTAATCAAGCTAGCGATAGCATGGAGGACGCTAACGAGATATCGCAAGATAACATGGATTTGCAGACCAAAATTGCAAATGAGCAATTGGCGTTTCAAAAACAAGAAGCCGCTAAGTTAGAAAAGCAAAAAGATGTTTACAGGAACATGAAGTTTAAAAACCCGTATGCAAATGTAAAAAATCAATTTGAAGACTTAACAAATCCATACGAAAATTTAAGTATGGAAAATGTTATGGAAGACTTAAAAGTTAATACAAAACAAGCGGAATTTCAAGCGCAGCAAGGAGCACAACAAAGAGCTGACGCATTGGGACAGCTACGTGGAGCCGCTGGTTCTAGCGGTATAGCGGGTTTAGCGCAATCTATGGCTAATCAAGGTCAATTGCAAACTCAACAAATTTCAGCTCAAATAGGTCAACAAGAAGCCATGAATCAAAGGTTAAGAGCCCAAGGAGCGCAAGACGTATTACGTAGACAGCAAGTAAAAATGGCTGGACAAGGAGCTGTTGATATGACTATAGCACAAGGAGCTGGGGCTGCTGACATGGCGATGCGTGGTGGTGAGGCTAGCTTACAAGAAATGGAAATGAGTAGACAGGCGACTTTACTTGGTATTCAAATGGGTCAAACATCTGGTGCAAACGCAGCCCTTCAACAAGCGTACGCTAATCAAATGGCTGCAGGGTCAAATCAAGCAAATCTTTATGGACAACAAGCTGCTGCTCAATACGGCATGGCAGGTCAAGCGCTTGGTGCTATAGGTAGTATTGGTAGCACGCTTGGCGGAACAGATCTAAGCTCAATGTAGTAAAATTAATAATAAAATATTAAACAAATATAAATATGGCAGGAAAAGGATATGGAGCGGACTCAACGTTAGTAAGCGCGGCTTTTAGATTAGGACAATCTTATGTTCCAAAAGATTATTCAGATATTTTTGCAAAACAATACGAAGGTATGATTGCCGCTAACAAAGCTAAATATGAAATGTTTGGCAAAGGTATTGAAGCGTTTAGCGATATAGCTGGAGGAATATACAAAAAAGACGCTAAAATAAAAGGTGAACGAGCTGAAGATCTAGAAAAGCTAGGGGAAGGTTTAGGTTTTGATAATGAGTTAGATGAATCAGCTACCGCCTACAACGCGGCAGTACAAAAAGATCAAAAAACCGCTTATAAAAATGGCGATATATACACAAACAAAGCAGAGTTTGATGTTGAGAAACAAACGTTTGAAGAGTTAAAAGATCAAATTGAAAATCTTGATAAAAAAGGAATATTTCTTGGAAAAAAAGGAAAGCAAAAAAGAGTAGATCTCATTCGACAAACATTAAAGTTAAGAGAAACTATTAATAATAGTAGGGCTAACGGTAAGGCTGCTAATGAGGCGGACGATTTGTTGCTTATAGATCGAAAGCTAACGTTTAAAAACAATCCTGATTTACAATTTTTATTTGCGGAAAAATCAAAAAAAGATGGAGATTTAAGAGATGTAGATGTTAAAGTATTTTTTGATAAAAACATGAAAAAACACTATAGATATCCAGTTGGATTAGGCGCTAAGATTTACAATAAAATTCAAAGAGAAAAAGGTGCGGAAGACAAGGTTTTGATAGGACCAAAAAATCAAGAATATCTCACTATAAGTGAAGAGCAATTATACAAAGGAGTTGTATACAAAGACAATGAAACAAGAAATATCATTAGAGATGGTCATGTAACAGAAGTTACAAACGCTGCTGCAGAGGTTGTTAAAGGAACTAAAAACTTAGCGGTAAAAAATTATGGTGACATAGAGGTATTGACAAAACAAAGAATTAAAAAAACCCTAACCGGTTCATCAAGCTATCAAAATTTAACAAACGAAGATATTTTAATAGGAAATACGGAGGTTAATTGGAGCAAAGAATTAAACGAGGGTGTAGCTATTGACAAAATTGTTGTGGATCAAATGGGGATAGGTAGTGATATACTTACTCTAGCTGACGTGAATGGTGATGGTACGGTTAATGAAGCAGATTCTGACCCGAAGTTGTTAGAAAGCAAAGGTGTTGAGTTAGAAAAGCACTTACAGGCTAGAACTCAAATAATAGACAAGCTTTTAAATCCTCAAACATCTCAAGAAAAAGAGCTTTCAATAGAAGCTTATAGTGATTTTATTTCTGACAAAGCAGAGCAAGCGTTTAACTACACTAGAGAGCGAATGGGTTATGTTTATAACAAAGAAAATAAAACTTGGACAATGCCAGATACTAAAGATCCTATATGGAAACAACTTGGGTTTAGTAATATAGATCAATATATAAAGTCTGATTATTATAAAAGAAATGTTTTAGGGGAAGATAATGATCTTGAAGGTCCTACTAACTACATAATAAACAATACAAATATAAAAGCTAGTACTTGGGAAAAATCTTACGTTCCATTTATAAATAGAGCTCGTGACGCTGAAGAAGGTGATACCCTGAGTTCCCCTACAGGAAAGAAATATAAAAAAGAAAAAGGAAAATACTACTTACAAACTGGTATAAACGAATATGATATGGATAACCCTATGGATTTCCACGGTTTAGCGGTTTTAGATGGTTGGGACAATTATGTAAATACTAAACCAAGTACCGAAGGAGCTAGCAAGTTCGGTGGAAAATGGTACAACAACAAAGGAGAACTTTTAGCAAATTTTAAACCACAACCTGAATAAAAAGAAAACATGCCAGATTATTTAAACAAAAACGGTGAAACTTACACTGAACAAGAGCTTATTGAATATGCAAAAGCAGAGGGCTTAACCCTTGAAGAGTACATGAAAACTAAAACTTTTAAAATTGTTGAGCCGGGAAAGACGACAGACCCTGCGTCAAACGTTATGGATTCAGGGTCGGAAAGTGGTGGGTTGGAATCGAGGTTACCATTTAGTTATTCAGACGATTCTAAAACACAGGTTTTATTGCAAAAAGAAGAAACGACTGTTGATTCGCAAGGCAATGAGATTAAAAACTTGGTTGTTAACAAAGAGTTTTTTGATCTCGAAGACGAAGACGCGCTAGCAGAACTTAAAATTCAGTTTGGAGAAGCTTTTGATTTTAAACAAATGGGATTTGGCAAATTTGAAGGAGCAGGGGTTTCTATGTCTGGAGTAACTGTTTCCACAAAAGATGGTAAAAAATCTAAAACAATAGAGTTTAATATTGACGGTAGAGATCAGCCAACTGATGAAATGATTAACTCTGCTTTAGAAAAACAAAAGAATGATCCAAACTCTTTAAACAATGTAGATAAAAGAGTTTTAAGACAAGTAAAAGCAAACAAAGAGGCTTACGAAACAGCATATAATGATTTGGTTTCTTTTATGGATGAAAACTCTACAGAAGAAACAAGAACAGCTACCAACGTAAAAGAGCAAGATATAAGAAAAACAGTTGGCGACTTTAACAACTACGTAAAGCAAGACGTTGAAGCTATAGAAACTAAGTACTCTGAAGAGACTCAACCGGACATGTTTGAGCCTGTAGAGGAGGAAGTAACCCAAAGATTTGCTTACGGCATGGATGCCAAAGGAGGTGGTGGAAGTCGTACATATACTAAGGTAATCCAACCTTATGAAGAAGAGTTAAAGCTAGCTATGGTTAGACTTGGTGTTAACGAAATAACCCAAGAGGTTAAAGACGAAGCTAGAAACATAGTAATAGAAAACGAAAGAAGATCATTAAAAGAGGCTAAAACAACTGAAATGCTAGAAGAGTTGGAGGACGGTGAAATACTACCAGCTTCTTTAGCGCAATATAAAGATGATCCTGAAGCATTGAAATCCGTGTTAACCGTTGGTAATAAAATGTTTCAACGGGAGTATGCAGTTAAAACAGAGGCTTTTGTTCGAGAAAAACACGAGTTAGAAACTAGTGAAGACATACTAGCGTTCACAAATTTATCTAAACAATTAAACGATCCTGAGTATAATTTTGAAACACAAGGTGAAGAACCGGTGGTAACCCTTGAAGACGGTAGAATAATTCCAAAAAGGATATTAGATCAACATGAAAAAGAAAGATTAAGGTTAAAACCAAAATACGAAAACTTTTTTAAGCTACAAAATGATCTTATAGACAATAGATATAACATACAAGATAGCAAAACACAATTAGACTTACTTAGAAGAGACTATGATGATTTTGAAAGTGTACTGGTTACTATAGGTACTGGTTTTGCTGAGTTGGCTATAAATATTGGTGGTGCAACAGAGGACATAGAAGCACATAAAAGATGGGCTAAAGTAAAAGCTGAGTTACAAGAAAAAAGAGATGAATACGCTAAGCCTATAGCTTACGATGACGCTTTTAAAAGTTGGACAAATTTTGGTAAGTTTGCTGTTGGTGAGCTTGGTAATCAAATACCTATATTTACAGCTTTAGCTGTTCCTTATGCTGGTTGGGGTACTTTACTAGCTAGTAGTTATGGTGAGCAGTATGGAACTATGACCGCTGAAGAAATAGCATCTGATGGTAAAATAGATTATTCTTTATTTGAAAAGATGGCAACAAGTGCTGGCTACGCTGTTCCTGAATTAGCGTTTGAACTTGCCACTACCGTTCCTTTATTAAGGGGAGCTGGTAACGCGCTCAAAGGTATTTATGGCTCAAGTATTAGAGATATTACAAGGCAAGGTGTAAAAGAAGGTATAAGAGATAATACTCCTGGTTTTATAAAAGGATCTTTATTTGGATCGCTTGGTGAGGGAGCTACAACTTTAACTCAAAATGTTGTAACAGGAAAACCATGGCATGAAAACGTAGAGCATTCTCTTTTCTCTGGATTAATGTTTGAGTCAACTTTAGCGGCTGTACCCACTATAAGTGGCGCTGTAGTAAATAAACTTAGTGATTATGATCAGAATGCTAAGGTTAGAGAAAACCTAACTGTTGTCAACAGTATAATACAAGCTAATAAAATATTAAAAACAAGAATTAAGTTTGGTAAAAAACTAAACAAAGACACTGAGTTACTTGAGAGCGATAAAAAGAATAATGAAAATAAAATAAAAGATCTTTTAGCTGATAATACAAAAATACTAGGAGAACAAAAACAAGGAATGACTGGTAGATGGCTTGGTTGGGGTAAAAATAATAAAAACGGTATGAGCGCCGGTGCTTTTAAAGCTTATTTAAACGTAACAACCCAACAAGAGCAACTTAGAATACAAGCTGATAAAATTATAAACAGTGACTATACTGACGTTGAAAAATCAAGAAAACTAAAAGAACTTAAAGAAAATGGGTTTACCGATGCTAGTGGTAAGAAGTACAATGGGTTTGACCTTTTACAAGGAGCTAGAGACGCTTTTAGAAGCGAAAAGAATAGTGAGTTTAACTTATGGAAAGCCGATAAAAATAATGAGAAAAAACTAAATGAGTACTTAGAAAGTGCTCAAGATTTTATCGATAATCCAAACGCGGATAGATCTCCTAGTTGGGCTAAGGGTAAAGATGTTGACGATGTTGCTAGAATATTATTTAACATTGACAAAATAAATGAAAATTTAAATACCGCTAGTAAAAGAACTAATTTAGAAAAAGATCTAGTTGTATATCAAACAGTTGAAGAAGCGGTTTTAAAGATGGCAGAACTAGACATTAGCACTGATAACATTCAAGCTATTAAAGATGGTAACCATGGGTTTGACGGAGTTGATAACAAGTCATACATAGTTGTTGAGAACATGGCTAAAGATGATCGTCTTGAAACTAAAACTCACGAACTCTCACACCGATTTTTCACTAAAATGATAGCTGAAAATTCAGAGGCGTTTAGAGAAATGTCAGAAACTATACTTGAATGGTCGAAAACAAATGATAAAAAATTATATGCTAGACTTTTAAGACAAGCAATAACGGTTGACTCCGCTCCAGATGAAATTATAGCTGTATTTTTAGAAGAAGCCGCTGCCGAAAGAATTGATTTAAAGAAAAAGGGTATAGCCGGTTTAATAGGTTATATGACTGGTAACATTATGCAAGAAGGTTATGGTGTTGACATGGATTTTGCTGGTGAATCGGATGCGATAAAAATGCTTATAGGTCTTGGTAAAAAAATTAAAGCTGGTAAACTAACATTAAAAGATCAGGAGGCTATTGTTAAGAATCAGGTTTTTGAAACAGCTAAAAGAAAAGGTAAAGTATTGGATTTACTTATGCCAAAAGCACCTGGCGCGATTAAAGCGTCTAAAGCAGAGGGATCACAAACAACAGTTAAAGAAGATTTGTTCACTGAAACTAACAACGCGTTGATAGAGGCGTTAGAAATGTACGGGATGGATAGACCTGAGAGATTGTTGAGTGAAGATATTGAGGTTAGAAAAGAATTAGCAAAAGAATGGGAGGCGCTTGGTGATAGTAGGTTTTGGGTTGGTGTTGTTATAGGTGAAAAATGGAAAAAGTTTCTTGAAGTAAACTACTTGCAAAAAAGAGATAAAGCCGCTAATTACAATTTATATAAAGATCAAATACTAGACGTTGCGGCAACTGGTATTGAAAAAGGAGATAATGGTATACCATTTTTAGTTAGATCTTGGAAACCAGCAGAGGAAGGTGGTAGAACTTTAACATCACATATATTTGGAGAGATAGGTACTAGATTAATGGGGACCAACGGTATTATAGATCGTAAGTTTCCTCAATTTGATAAGTTTACCTCTGTTATTGACGCGTCCTTCGACGAAGGTGGCATGGACATCGAGGGTGATTTAGATATTGATGCTGTTCTAGCTGCCGAAGAAAGAAAAAGAAAAAGAAAAGAAAATTTAGAGGAGGATAGATACAGAAAGTTAATAGGTGTTGATGATAAGTTCGCTGCTGAAATTAAAAAAGAAATTAGAGATGTATTGTTGTCAGGGGATTTAGGTTTAATAAGTGATTTTGCTTGGACACAACGTTTTTCTAAAGCTGCTCAGAAAAAACTTTTTACTATCATTAAAAAAGAAATGAAGGATTATGAAGCTTTTTTAAAGAAAACTAGAAAACCATTTGTAAAGCACGCTCACACTTCTGATTTAGTTCAGATGGAAAAAAGAGAGGAAAAAAAGATATTTACCACGTTGAAAGCTGTAAATGCTAGTCCTAATAAAATTAAATTAGCTTTGTTAGAAGGGTTAATACAACCTTTTGAGGTTAAAAGCATGACACAGGGTCCTAATATATATGAAAAGGTAGATACTAAAGAACAAGAGTTTATTGATTTTATGAAAGTTAGAGGTAGAAAAGACGCTTTTGTGAAGAGCAATATCAATATAATGGCTATGGATGCTGTGTTTGACGTTCTATTAAACGAAACAATAGAAGTAGATGGTAAGCAGGTTAGAGTTTTAGACGAGTTTATTAGACAACAAAGGAAAAAAGGTTTGCCACATGTTAGCAATGTGTTATCTATTGTTAAGGAAAGAATAAATAGAGACCAAGATGTTAAATTTAGTAGCACCGTTAGAAACTTTAACAACCTTGATTTAAGAGTGTTTTATGGTAAGCTAAATACCTTTGGCAATAAAATGGATTTAATAAACGTTGGGGATGAAGATGCTGTTAGATTAGCTGTAGAAGAAACGTGGGGAGATGACTATGGTAAAACAGTTATAAAGGCTTTATCTAAAGATTTGTTTAAGCTAGTAAAACGATATGCTACAATAGATAAAAACCATACAAATTTAAAAACTCAGCCAGAACAAAAACTTAACGAGTATTTGTATGATAATTTAAAAGCCGCTGAATTAGAGCTAAACCTAGCTGAGTATTTGGAACTCAAAGATGAAGACGGTAAGTTGATGAAGTTTTCTGAATTATTTGATGATACTGGTAGGTTAAACAATCAAAGATCTGCGATAATAGATTTTGGTAAAAAACTTGTTGAAAAATATGGGCAAGAAAAAGCGTTGATAATGATGATTCACGCCGGTGGTATGTATAGCACTAGCACTCAAATCAGTAGAGGAAATCATCTTGTAAACGATAGTGGTAAGATTTACAAAATAACAGAAGATCAAATTACTAAACTTGACAAAGAAGGTAAAAGAAAAACTCAGTTTAGCAGTCAAAGATATCAATCGTTTACAGGTAAAAAAGATTGGAACAAGAATGTAATGCAAGTTGTTTTTCCAGAACTAAAGCTTACTAAAGCTAAAAATTTAGAAAAATTTCAAATAATTAACGGTAAAAAAATAGACACCAGTCTTTTGGCTGAATCTTCTAAAAAAGGCATGGAAGACAGAAATTTTACAGCTAGAGAAGCCCAAGCAAAATTATCTGAAGAATTTGTAAGAGACATAGCTCAGTATTACAATGACAACAAAGCGTTGGATAAGATTGATTTTGGAATGCTAATGATGAGTATGTCAAGTAATATGCAGTCACCGCTTAAGAGAGCAGCTAACCTAAAGTATATATATAAAGACAAAAAGGGCGAAAAGTACAAAGGTGATTTTAGGTATGAGCACATGATACCTACTAACTTTATGGTGTTGAAAATCACTGACGCTTATATGAATGATAAGTCTGATGTAGATTTAGATGCCTTGTTTAAAGAATATACAGTTGCTATTATTCCCGTAACTATGGACAACATAATGGAGGAGATGAACTTTATAAATACAATGCCTATTGGTTTTGAGGCTGGTCAAAGTTCAAGAATTAGGTATTATAACATGTCTACTTTTGGCCACCCAGATTTATATGCTATAGAAAGTATAGACCCTAAAGACAAGGGTAGAGTTTATGGTGAGGGTGCTATTGTTAAGTTTAGTAAAAACATAAAAAATACTAAAATAATAAATGATGCCATTGTAAAAGCTAGAACAGTTAAGTTTTCCCAAACACCAAGAGGTATTACAGTTTTAGATTTTGATGACACATTAGCTACAAGTAAATCTTTAGTTATATCTACATCACCTGACGGTGTTGTTAGAAAACTAACAGCTGAAGAGTTTGCTCAAGAAGGCGCTGATTTACTAGACCAAGGTTGGACACACGATTTTTCAGAGTTTAGTAAAGTTGTAGATGGTAAAGTTGCTTCGTTGTTTAATAAAGCAATGAAATTGCAAGGTAAGTTTGGTCCTGAGAATATGTTTGTGTTAACAGCAAGGCCTGCTGATTCTGCTCCAGCTATATTTGAATTTTTGAAAGCTAATGGTTTAAATATACCATTAAAAAATATTACTGGTTTAGCTAATTCCACATCAGAAGCTAAAGCGCTTTGGATCGCTGATAAAGTTGGTGAAGGTTATAATGACTTTTACTTTGCGGACGACGCTTTACAAAACGTACAAGCTGTAGATAACATGTTAGAACAATTTGATGTTAAACGTAAAGTTCAACAAGCTAAGATTAAGTTTAGCAAAGGTATGAACGATCAGTTTAACGATATACTAGAAAATGTAACTGGTATAGAGTCTGGTAAAAGATTTTCTATTATTAAAGGTAGAAAGCGTGGTGAAAGCAAAGGTAAGTTTAGAGTGTTTATACCACCGTCACATGAGGATTTTGTAGGTTTGTTATACAACTTCTTAGGTAAAGGTAAAGAAGGTAATGCTCATAGAGACTTTTTTGAACAATCTTTAATTAGACCTTTAAATAGAGCTAACAGAGAGTATGATACAGCTAGACAAAGTATTGCTAATGATTATAAAGAGTTAAACAAGCAGTTTGAAGACGTGAGAAAGAAGCTAACTAAGAAAACTCCAGATGGTGATTTTACTTTTCAAGACGCCATAAGAGTATACTTGTGGAATAAACATGGTCATAAAATCCCTGGGTTAAGCGAAACTGATCAAGCTAAATTAGTAGAGTTGGTTCAATCTGATTCACAGCTACAATCTTACGCTGAAACCTTAAACGTTATATCTAAGCAAGAAACTTACGTTAACCCAACTGAAGGGTGGAACAGTGGTGATATTAGAATGGATTTAGATGATGCGACTGGTAGAGTTGGTAGAAAACAATTCTTTGCTGAATTTATTGAAAACGCTGATATTATATTTTCTCAAGAAAATTTAAACAAAATCGAAGCTGGCTACGGTAAAAGTGTTAGAGAGTCTTTAGAAGATATGTTGTATAGAATAGAAACTGGTAGAAATAGACCTAGTGGGCAAAACAAGCAGGTTAACAATCTCATGAATTACTTAAATGGATCTGTAGGTACAGTGATGTTCTTTAACATGAGATCTGCATTGCTTCAGCAAATGTCTATTGTAAATTATATCAACTTTGCTGACAACAATATATTTGCAGCAGCTAAAGCTTTTGCAAATCAAAAACAATATTGGAAAGATTTTGCATTTATATTTAACTCTGACATGTTAAAGCAAAGAAGAGGTGGTATACAAACTGATATTAACGGTGCTGAGCTTGCTGCTAGCTTGCGTAACTCTAAGGATATAACTAGAAAGTTAATATCTAAATTGTTAGAACTAGGATTTTTACCTACGCAAATTGGTGATAATATTGCAATTGCAACAGGTGGTGCTACTTATTATAGAAATAGAATAAACAAGTACGTAAAGCAAGGTATGTCTCAAAAAGAAGCTGAAGCAGCTGCTTTTACAGATTTCCAAGATATAACTCAGTCTACTCAGCAGTCAGCAAGACCTGATATGGTTTCTAAGCAACAAGCGTCTGTTATTGGTAAAGTTATATTAAACTTTCAAAACGTTACATCTCAGTTCAATAGATTAGGTAAAAAAGCTTTTCAAGATATATACAACAGAAGAATAACAAAGCCTAATACAACTCA
>Ga0181420_1000192_pt1 | contig 24136 bp, 24 predicted proteins | sample 43SPOviralmetaG_FD_130145 | JGI IMG/M metagenome (GOLD analysis project Ga0181420, IMG submission 130145) | Marine viral communities from the oligotrophic San Pedro Time Series (SPOT) site, San Pedro Channel, CA, USA - 43 SPOT_SRF_2013-05-22 | ecosystem: Environmental > Aquatic > Marine > Strait... | reverse complement strand
GTCTGACATGCTCGCATTATTATATCGATTCATATGTATCCATCTAGAATTATTTATTGTATCACTCGCATTATATTGAGTTCTTGAATCACTAAAAGTATTCCATATTTCTGGATACAAATCTTGAGCATCAAAAAAGTCTTTCCATACTTTACAATTTGTTTGATTATATGTTTGATCTAATTTTATTTCATTTGATGAGCCCCAAGTATCGGGCATCGCGGCTCCACTTATACCAGTATATGTACCTTCTCTAAAAAAATTACATAATCGCCCTGTCTCATATAATTCCGGTCTTTTTGTTGCGACTACATGATATTGACTCAGATATTTAAATCCACTAGCATTAGTAGTTGAACACGCATTACTACCATTATAATAAAATCCAAAATCTTTTTTAACACCAGAATAGTCATCAACTTCAATTGTCTCACCATTACTTTTGCCCCAATAAGCATAAGCCACATTAAATGGTTTATATGTTTCAGTCTCAATTGTATCATACATTCCAATTGGATAACCCGGAGTTAATGAATTATTTGTTAAATCACTATCAGATCTGAATTGATATCTCTCAACTTCTTTTATATCTTGTAGTTGACGCGTCAATTCTTGTGCCACATATTCTGGACTATTAAAACCAGCCGGAACATTTATTTGTTTTAATTCTTTGTATGTATGATATATACCATTTTCTGGATCTCTCATATGTTCAGCAGCGAATTTACCAGATGCCGATTCTTCCGTAAAATATGATTTATCTCTCATTAATATTGTATATCTTTCATTATTATTTTTTGTTTTAAAAGATTTAGTACCAGCCGAATGATCCGCTGCTGTCGGTATTATCTGATAGTAATCATCATAAAACCAAAAAGTATCTTTGAATGGATTAAAATAAGACATACCAGCATCTAAATCATCTGCTAATGTCCATTGCTCATCTGGTTTTATATTTACAGACGATTGCTCTTCATACCACCAACGACGCGGAAGATGGATATAATTTTGTGCGGTAGCATTCATATAATAACTAACATTAAATACTAATGTATCATCTCTAATATCAACAGTTGTCGCAGTATCTTGACACTCAATTATCTCATATTTACTTGGGATACTATCGCAAGCATTTGTAGTTATAAATGTTGAATGATTAAATACTTTCGAAAAACCCAATTTTTGGCCTTTTATTTCTATACTTGTTGGTTGTCCAGCTCCACGCTCTGACACCATTGCCCCAAATACTGACACTTTATCGCCAGCATCTAAATGAACAATGTCTTGAAGATTATTTTGCCATAATGCTAAATTCTCATTATTATCAACTTTGGCTTGTTCTGAATGAAGTCTTGAACATTCAAGCACTTTAATATCTGCGTATTGATTCATATTAATATAATATTAATAATAAAATAATATTAATTATTTTTTTTTAAATTTATCTGATAAATCCTTTAATTTTTAATTTTCTCACCTTGTCAGCTAAATCCTTATCAGCTGTTTGCCAAGTCTTAGACTTCATAACAAAAGCATAAACACGAGCCATTGCCCATTGCTGGGGTGATTTTACTGATGGTCTAACACTCTTTGGATTTGTTTTATAAGCACCAACACCACGATAATATACTTTATCTAAAATTCTAACTGGTATTCCTGTTAGTTTAGATATATCCTTTTTACTATTTGGCTCATCTCTCTTTTGTTTATATTTGATATTAAATTTATTTTTATTTGTCAACATTTTATTATATTGAATAAAATATATAGATATGCCAGAAAATCAAAAAAAACCGATTCAACAAATTTATGATGATATTAAAACGATAACTAAAGATGTTGGGACGATTAAATCTGATATAGAACATATAAAAAAATATCTTAGATTGAGAGAAGCTAGAGAACAATTAGAAAAAGAAAAACAAGAAAAAGCAAAAGACGCCGAATATGTTAGAACTGGTTGGCCTTGGTGATTTTTGCGTTTAATTATCCAAAATTATTTTCTTTGTATATAATATAAAATGAGTTTATTATTGAATGGTGATTGTTTAGAAGAATTGAATAATGTTGAAGATGATAGCGTTGATTTAATATTTTGTGATTTACCCTATGGTCAAACATCTTGTAAATGGGATTGTAAAATTGATTTAGATAAATTTTGGAAACAAGTAATGAGAGTAAAGAAACTTAATACACCAATATTTATGACTACAACAACAAAATATGGAGTTGAACTAATTAATAGCGCTCCAAAGAAATGTCATTTTAGATATGATATTGTATGGGTTAAATCTGCGCCGGCTGGTTTCTTATCTGCTAAAAAGATGCCTATGAGAAAGCATGAGATGGTCTATGTATTTTATGAGAAATTACCTTTTTATGATTTATCAAGCCATACACATAAATTTATTAAACCAAATTCACCGATGGGAGAGAAGCCCGATATGTATGGACGATTATGGGATAAAAATGGTAAACCTTATGTAAAAGAAAAACAACATAGTCAATATACTCCACCACTACCAACAAGTATTGTTAAAGAAGCCAACACATTATATGGAGATATGCCAATTGAAGATAATTATAAATGTGGCGGTCATCAACAAAGATACGACCCACCACTACCAACTAGTATGTTAGAAATTAAATCAACAAGGGGTAAACACTCAACCGAGAAACCCGTAGCATTAATGGAATGGATATTAAAATATTATAGTAAAGAAGGTGATGTTGTTTTAGACCCAACAATGGGTAGTGGTTCAACTGGTGTAGCTTGTAAGAATATGAATAGAAACTTTATTGGAATTGAATTAGATAAAGAAATATTTGAAGTGGCAAAATCTCGCGTTTAATTATCCAAAATTATTTTCTTTGTATATAATATAATGATAATAGACAAAAGTTTCTCAAAATCAGAATTGGTTGAAATTATTAATGAACTTAATTTACGTATTACCCATTCTCATGCCGACAATAAAAAAGAGCTTCAAGATAAAATTATCGAGCACGTTAAAAAGAAGAATATAAAAATTGATGATGATAATATGTTTAATATTAAGACAAGAGATGGATTGATATTCTTTTTAACAAATAAAAATCCAAAAAAGACATTGAACATTAAAGAAAAGCAACAAGTTATGAATATTGCTAAAAATGTAATTAATTATTGTAAGCGTGGATATTGTATTGAATTCAGTACATATGATAATTTTAAAGATTTATGCGATGATGTAGATTTTATTAAGCAATTTGGAGATATTCCGTCTTGTCGTCGTGCTTGTAAATTAATGAATAAAGACGAGAAAGTAATGGCCGATAGATTTGTTCCGTTAGTATCTCCACAAGTACAACGACAATTAAATGAGAAAAAAATATTAAAACAAAAATATTCACCATATGTTATTATAAAACATTCAACACCAGAAGAGCCCATAATTTTATATTTTGATTAAACTAATTTATCGTTAGCATCTTCAAACTCATTATCTGAATCTATTTCTGGTTCTGGTTCTGGTTCTGGTTCATTTCTATCAAATACGGGGTGTCTTTCTGGTTCTGGTTCTGTTCTTGGTGTTCGTGGGCTTCTTTGGTCTTCAACTTCAACTAATATTTGTTCTTCTTTATTTAATATTTTATCTTCTTTTTTTGATATTTTAGTTTGTTTATTTTTTAATGCTTTAGCTTCATCGGCTAATGTTTTTAATTCTTCTTCACTTGGTGGTCTTCTCTCACATTGAAATATCCAACATAAATTAACACGACAATGACATTTACTTTGCCATATAACTAATAATAAACTTCCGACAGCTCCAAGTATTAAGACAACTGCGCCAGCTAATTGATCAACTGACATTTTGTCAATCTCAATAAGATCATTCGATTGTGATTCGGTCATATTGTATATATTATTAATTATTTTTTATTCATACTTTTTTTATTTAATTAATTATAAACAAGATGGATAAACCAAATGACCATTCAACTCTGTCATACATGCGGACATATATTAGAAACAAGAAACTCAATGAAAAGCCAATTAAATTAAATATGAAGAGAGCAGAAACAATCAAACATTTAAGAAAGCTTGGACATTGGGATTCTAGTGTTGATGGGAAGAAGAAACCAAAAGCCGGAATAGCTGTCAAGGGCACGAGCAAGAAACGTGTAACCATCGGTAAAGAAGAAGTAGCAAAAAAGAGATTAGATGAATATGTCAAACTACATACATTATATATTAATACATTTGATGATAAAGGATTAAAAAAATATAGTACATTTAAATCGGCTAAAAGTGATTCAGACAAATTGTTAAATCGCATGGCTGATCTTGTTGAGCCAATAGCTCAATCATTAATCCTTGATTATATTAAAAAAACAAAAGGAGTAACAAAAGCAAGAGCACAAGTTAAATCATTAAGTAATTCATTAGAAGAGCGATTTGATAAATTACCAAAGAAAAAGAAACCAGAAAAGAAACAAAAAGTTTTAGCAATTGAAGATAAACCAAAAACAAAAGCACCAACAAAAAGAAAATCAAAATCACAACCACCAACCGGACCATTAATAGCAAAAGCAGATAGAGATGCTTATGTCGCTAGTTTTTATAGTAAATATAAACAAACAAAAAGTGTTTTTGAAGTATTAAAACCATTTGATAAAAGACTTGGGGGAAAACTAAGTGCTATGTTAGTTCCTTTGGATGAATTAAAACAAATAAGAAGAAAAACAATTGTTAAGCTACATCCAGATAAGGGCGGGGACGCTGATAAATTTGATATGGTTAATGATGCGTTTAATGCTTTGATATCTTCTTATAAAGTACCCGGATATAAATCTTTTTCTACATTAATAAATGAAAAAAGAGCAGACGAAGCCCAAAAGAAGTAAAATAATCTTAAAACCTTATAAAAACATATATAATAATCTTAAAACCTTATAAAAACAGGGTATATCAATAACTAAATTCGAATTTAGTTATATTTAAGTGATATAATAGTAATGATTTAAGATTAATAATCTACTTTTTTAATGATTTTATCGGCATATATGTGGGAATTGTGCCGATTGTATATAGAAACCGTAAGTTATCTTGTGTTTTTAAATAACATTTATATATTTTAAATCTTGGACTATATCTAGCCGTTATTATTCTCCATCTATCCTTACTCCATACTTTATCTTTATAATAAATATATCGTGTGTCTTCATGAATTACTTCTCCGTCTGGTGGTGTCCATGGTTCGTGTATTGGTTCTTCTTTTTTTTCGAATGGTTCTATCTTATCACATACTCTCGTCTCTATACATCGGCTGATGATATCTTCATTGCTTTTATGTGGATATCTTTTTCTATAATAATTATATGAGTTATACATTGATTGATCAGACAACGCATTGAATGGATTTGTCATTTTACTTTATACAATATATTATATTTTAATTTTAACCGCGTTAAATTTTGTCAAAATATTTTCTTAGATATATTATAAAATGTTTAATCAAAATTATATTCAAGGCAAATTATCTGAAGAAGAATCAATTGACAAATTATCTATATTATTTAATTGTGAATTAAAACAACAAGAAGATATCTTTTCTCATTTTGATTTTTATAGTGATAATATTTTTGTTGAATTAAAAACAAGAAAAGATATTAAATACATTGACGGTAAATTTTATTTTAAAAAAAAAGAATTAGATTCATTAATTTTTGATTCTGTCAAAATGAGTTCAGCATATCAATATAATAAAAAAAATAATTGTATTGCTGATTTTTATATTGTTTGGAAAATACATGATGATAGATATTTTTATTGGAAGATAAATTGGGATAAATCAGATTATTATTTAAAAATGGTTACCGATAAATTCGGCCACCCAACTGAGAGAACAAGAAATATAATATATGTTCATACTTGGGCTATTCAAGAGTTATTATGATTCATCAGCATCAACCATCTTATCAGGGTCTTTGACATATACATTCATCATTGTCTCCGTGCTGTGGCCAGTCTTCTCCGCCATATCTGCCATCTCTTTCTTGACGTCGCCAAACTTATCAGATAATACAATATGTCTGATCATTGTTGTGGATATATTCTTATCAAGATATCTTTTACTATATTTTAGCAACATTTGGCTCCCAACATTTGCTGATATTGGATTGCCCGTACTAGTGGTAAACATAAAATCACCATTCTTTTTTTTTGTTAATTTAATATACATCCTTAGAATCTTTGATAATTCTTTTGGACTATCAATTATTTTCTCACCATATGATTTAGATGTTTTGTATTTATTATATACAAAGAATAATTTATTTTTTTGATTCACTAAATAATTACGTTCCTTTTTATCATCATCAGTTAATTTATTATATGTTGCTTTATTAATATACTTCATGCCAGCAAAATCATTTCTTGTAGGAATTAATATTAACATATTATATAGGGTATACATCATCAATAGCTCGCGGTCCTTAGCTGTCAATTCTTTTTTTGTTTTAAGATTCTTGTCCTTAATCTCTTCCGCCATTTTATTTATCATATTTTTTAATTCTTCTAACTTAACAAAGTTCTCTTTTTGTTTCTCGCTAATTTTACCCGCTTTCTGCTCATCTTCATATTGTTGATTCAATTCATCTCTTAGCTCTCCGTATTTATCAATTAACTCATCATAATCACCCTTTTTATTATTAAGAGCCATGAGTGTGATAATAATCGCATTATATGTATTTCTAATACTAGTAAATTTATTGTCTTTTATTTTCTCATATACTTTATCAGGGTCAGAAAGAAAATCATATCCTTTTGTATCAAATAGTTTTTGTAGTTTTTTAATCAATATCAAGTATTGTTTAACAGTTGATTCTTTGGCGTTTGGTCGTGCTGATTCAATATCAGATTTTAAGTCGGTGCTTTTAATATCCATATTATTTATATAATAATATATGATTATTATTTTAAATTAAAAATTATTAAAAAAAAAGATTATTTATATCGTGGTTATGTGTTAAACTATCACGCATTGTAAACTTCAACATATCCACCATTTAGACGAGCCACACGAATAAACTCTGCGTAGCATCTTAATAAATCGGGAGTTGCTGGGAATGTGCCAGACACATGAACTTCAAGACCACGTTGTCCCACACGTCCATTGGATAGTTTGGATGATAGATTGAAGAACTTACCCGCAAGAACGCTTTGATCGCGTCCATTAAATGTGCGAGTAGTAATGCCACCCGTTGCTCCTTCATCAGAGAACTCGGCACGGGTAACAAATGGTGGTACTCCTTCGGCGTGTGTAGTCATAGAGAATAGACGGGCATTATTATCAATATCAGAACTATATTCAAATCTATCATTGTATCTAATATTAAATTTAACCGGACCAGAAACTCCAGAAGCACTGCGAGTTGGAGAAATAGATACAAGGTCATTCAATATATTTCCTTCATTACCCCCACTATCATTAAGTAAAGTAATAACACGCGGTACAAGTCTATTAGCCATACCAACATTACGAATAACACCAGATGCTAAGGCTGATTGACTCGTAGTCTGTTCAATAACTCGATAATCAACAAAACTAAATGACATATCCTTATTAGCTTCAGCATATCTCGACATCTCATCTCCAGAGCCATAATAGATATAATCGGCGCAGAATTTAAGTTCATCACGTACAACGTGGACTTCACTCGATGCCGTTCCCGTGATTAACTGAGCACGCTGTTTAATAGTTGGTACAAAAGTTAATTCAATTGTTATCTGTTCTTTGAATAAATAAAGTGGTAATTGATGAACTTTAAGGAACGGGAATAAATCCGATAAATCAATAGAATAACTAGGGCATTCATCTAGCTTATCTGCCTTCATCTTTGCCCAAGATGGTGTGCGTAGATCGTCGTCGAGATATTCTAATCCATTTTCTAAACCATAATTCTGTGCTGCTGTTCTTGAGCCATCAGGGTGTGGTCCATATACAAAAGCGTGAGACATACCACGACCCGTTAGATATGTTTCGCGTTCTAAGTTATTTTCGTTAGTAATCAGAGATGATTTAACAGCATACAGATGACGCCATGAATCAACTTCATTAATAGTCTTATTACCAATCTTCAATACTGCTTTTTTAACAACTTGTCCAATACCAACAGTTGGGGCAAAGTAATATACAGTGCCCGCGGTCTGTGGTGCTAGTGCCATAAAGATTTTAGAATGAGAATGTAAGAATCCTTTATTCTGAAGGGTAAAGCGAGAAAACCCATCAGCGGTTGATGTTCCTTGCTGGAAGACGACCGGTTCAAGTAAATCTGTTTCTGCTCGCTGAGAATAGTTAGCTGGGATTTGGTCCAATTTAATAAAGTCTGGGATATCAGATCCCCCGTCATAATCGCTTGTTACGTCCATTTTTTTATACAATAATTAATATAATAAAAAAATAAAAAATTTAATTAAAAAAGTTATATTTATAGAAAGTTAATATTTATTGGATTAATTGAATCGAACCATTATTGAATGCTAAAGTTGCTCTGGATTTAACAAAGATATATACACCCATTGGTCTGTCAGATTTGAGATCGGATTCAATAGATACACCGAATTGCTCATTGGTGAAATCTTCACCAGCCCCGCCAATACCATATTTAACCCCAATACCATATGCCGAACCACCTTCTGGAATATTCATATATGCTAGTTCTCCCGCAACGGTTGTCGTCATATTATAATCGCGATTTGTATTAACTGGAGATATCGAAAATCTCTCATATGTATAATCTGGTAGTACAGCATCAACAAAATTCTTGATTAACTGTGGATCAACAAGCTTAGTGTTAGGGTCTTGAACAATATTAGTATTAATATCAAAGTCAGCAGGATATTTGACACCACCTTTAAGGAACTGAACCTTTGTTATTGGGGCAAGAGCCGTATCAGAAGAACCATCACCAGACAACTGAACAGTAGCTTGTCCATCTTGTGTTAGTGTATTAATATTAGTTACTGGAACAAATGTCATAAATGCTGATTGAACATTTCTTAATCCAAGACTATATTGAATTTGCGCATTAGTCGAATTAATCGAAGTATAGAGAGAAGTAATCGTATTAAATTCATATGCCCCCTGTGGTGACGGTTTAACAGTATCACCACCAAAATCACTAACTTCACAAGTTAAGAATAAATCGGATAACTCATAGTGAGCATCACCAATGCCCGTTGTATTGCCATTAAGCTGAAATAATACATTAGAATCTGGTTGTAATAACATTTCGATAATTATACCCCCGAATGCGTCTTGTCTCAAATCCACCATATGACCAGAAGATAAGAAGCCACATGGTAAGTGGAAGGAAAACGAGTTAGTCTGTGCGACAGCTGTCGTCGGGGAATCCATAACCGATTCTTGGAATGTAGCACGGTTGGGCATAATTAAACAAGTTTCTCCAAGATGTCCCATCTGATCTTGAAGAGATGATGTCATTGCTAAATAACTATTCATAAATTTTGAATAATGTCTGATATTCTCACATATTAATTTTGATTTCTGAGAACGAACGGTAAGCGACTCAATAACATTGTATATGCCGAGACGATTATTCATCGATATCTCATCAGCTGCTCTAACTGGAGTTGGAGTTGCTAGATTATCTTTGTATGCGGCAAACTTACCAGTAATACGAATACTGGATGGGTCTAAAAGACCTTCTTGTGCTGATATGGTAAATGATAGAAGCGGGAATCCATTCTTGAACGATACTTTACCACTAGCGGGGATATTATCTGGGCGAATCTGTACATAGCGAGAAGTCATTTTTATACTATAATAATTATATTATATTTAAAATAAAAATAAACAAAAAATTATATTTGATAAAATAAATGGAGTTTGACATACCAATTTTATATATTAATTTAGATAAAAGAACTGATAAAAAAGAACATATCGAAAAATTATTAGATGGATATAATTATGAGAGAGTATCAGCAGTACATGATGATAATGGATATATTGGATGCGCAAAATCACATATCAAATGTATGGAGATAATTATTCAAAAGGGTTATGATAGATGTATAATATTAGAAGATGATTTTACTTGGTTAGATGATAACAATTTTAATAATTTAGATATACCAGATTTAGATTTTGATATATTTTTATTTTGTAATTATTTTATTATTCATGACAAAATAGATGATAAATATAGAAGAATAAAAAATGCTCAATGGACAAGTGGTTATATGGTCAATAAAACTATTGTTGAAGATTTGCGATACAATCTAATTGAAGGTATGACAAAATTATCAGAATGTTATAAAATACCAAAAGATGAATTATATGAGATAAAAACTGTTGGACGTAAAAAAAAATCGAAAACAGTTAAAGTATTGAAAACAGATTTTAAAGATTATTATTTAGATATATATTGGAATAAATTATTTGATAAGTATATGGCGGTTGGATTATATAAAAAAGTGGCAAGTCAATTGAATGGTTATTCTGATATTCAAAATAAAGTTATCAATAGATATAAAACCAATAACTAATTACTGTACTACATCAACTCCACCGTCTCTGAGTACTAAGCGTCTTATATGTGCTACATAACTATTGAATAGCTTTCCGACGCTTGGTTCTGTTGCTGTCTGGTATTTTAATACTACGGCTAAATCTTTACCGCGTAAGTCCATAACACCTTTTTGAGAACCACCACCAAATGAACGACCAAAGCAGAAGTTGTTCATAAACTCGGTAAAACTCTTGGGTGGTATTCCCGCGGCATCTAATGTTTTTTCTAACTCAAACAGATGGAAGGCATCTAAACTATTTTTAGTTGCTATCTTTCGTGTTGATATTTCTCTTGATGGGACTCTCATCCCGTCAATAGTATATTGAATGCTTGATAATTCATCAACAACACCCGTATATTGACTTCTATTAGATGCTAGACATGTATCGTCAGTATTCTTGGTTGTCTCGCAGGCATTATCATAATTAGTACCCGTGATAACATATGTACCGGAACCAGATATCTGCTGAGCAGATGTATAAACACTAGAATCAGTAGGAACAACAAGAAGAGAACGAGCACGGCTATTCTGTGCGAATATCTGGAATGTTGTCTGTCTATCAGATTTTAGAATAGAATGTTTATAATTTGTTAGTGATTCAATATCAAACTCTATCGCCTTACCGTCTCGAACCTTTGATATCATTCCTTGTTCATATGCTGGATCTAAATGTATTTGACTAACTATCAGATTAACATTAGATACAGTGTATGAAGCATCATAAGAAGATTGATCGGCGACAGCTGTCGAATATAATACATAATTCTGGTCAATAGCAACACCCGTATTATTAGTTACCGCGGATTTAAATTTAACTTCTAATAGACCCTTTCCGCCATCAGCCGCAGCCGATGAGTTAATCTCACTAATTGTAGCAACAGCCGATAGAGTCGCTCCCGACCCGTTATTATCATCTCTACAAAATGATATAGTCTCACCAATAGCAAAAGGAAATCTTGCCACACGTTCTGCCCCTTCAACTCCGTTATCATCGGCAATATAGATTGTCTGAGCTGCCGCAGAATTCGCCCACGTGTTAAAGTGTGGAGATTCGCGACCATTCAGAGAATGGAATACTGGATTCAATGTTGTTCTTCTATCTCTCAATACACTATCTAACTGCTTAATAACAGCAGGGCCTTCATTCAAATCAATTTCTATATATAGACCACCAGTCATCATTACTGGGAAGATTGTATCAGAGTTAGAAAAGATGCCAGTATGTAGGGGTATACATACTTTAGCATCAAGGAAGTCCGCATCAGTCCAACTCGCCGATGATAATGCTATATTACCCGATGTCTGTTTAAAGTATGGGTTCGTCATGGTATTAGCCATAGCCGATTGAGTGCTACCAGTTGCTCCGCGATTTGCTGGCTGATGTACGCTCCCGCCTTCTCTAAGGGCTCGCATATTCTCTGAATTTTTATCTTTATCATAATCATATCTACATGCTATATATGTATCATATGCGTTAATCTCTTCAAGGAGATTACCACGAGAACCATCATAAATTCTAATATTTCTAATTAGAATAGATCCACCGACTTTATCTAATTGTAGTTTCGTTGGTGTTTTACCCGCTGGTAAAGAAAGTTTAACATTAAAATCTAGATATGTTTCTCGACCATCCATAAACTTGGTGGATGGATCAACGAATATCTGAACTTTTTGACCCGGGGAATAACTAAGACCATTTTCGGATGGTACTGATATTTTTGTTTCTCCAACTTTGACGCTGTCATCTGCTGACCAATATAACGACATTATTTTATAAATTAAATAATATAATAAAAATTGTTAAAAAATAAAAAAAAAAGTTTAAGAAACTCGTCCAGTTGCGACAGTCTCTCGAATCGGTGCGGCTACTTGTTCAACTTTAGAATCTTGTTGTTGTTCTTTTAATGTATCGTCTTCTTTATCTTCTTCTAATTCATCACCAATTCCCGTACTAGCCAAAGATGCTAAATCTAACACACCACCCAATAGTGCTGCTGGTGGGAATACAGTCCCCGCAATATCAGCAACAGAACCACCAATTTGAAGTAAATTGCCAGCCTTCTCCCAATTGTTATTACCAGCAATACCACCAGATTTAATGTCTTCATATATATCCATTCCGCCCGTTGCTGCTGCCATAATACCACCACCCGCCGTGGCTACTTTGCCAAGAGCTTTAACGGCTCCTTCTTTTAATGCTGCTTTTGCTCCGCTTAATCCTTCCGTGGCTGCTGCTTCTCCAACATTACCAAGTGTTGTTTTGGCTATACTTCCCAAACCTTCTTCCGCTTCTGATGCTGCCGCTCCAGTTCTTGATGCTAATTCTTCGGTTTCTGGTGCTTCTTCTGGTGGAGCTTCTACTTCTGCTGGTGGCCCGGCTTCTTCAACACGTTCCGATTGCTGTTCTGCTTCATTAGCAATTGGATTGGCTTTTGCTTCTCTTGCTGTTTTCCAATCATTAAACTTTTTAATCTTGTCAGGCATATGAGAGCCAGCCCATATGGCCTTTGCCGCATCTTGGGCATCTCTTATTTTTTCGGATGTTTTTTTCTGGTCTGCTATGTTGGTTAATTCATTAGCAACATCCGTGTTATGCTGTTGTATGCGCTCATTTAATTCTCTGACTTGTTCACGTCTGGCGTTACCCATGGCGATTGTGTTCCCATTAATTCCGTACAAATCCATTGTTTATAATGTTAATAATATTTTATTTTATTTTGAATATTTTTAAAATAATTTTTTATCACCTTCTGCTATTTTAGTTTCAAAGCGTATGTATGCTTCGGCTGGATTCTGTTGAAGATCTAAATATAGAAATGAATAAGGGGCATCATTAATTGCTTTGTTATACAATTCCATAAATATCCCGGGAAACATGTCCCCGTATTCTTCGGCTATTTTTTCTAATTCTTTTTGATTCTGTTGCTTCATGATAATAACATCAGTTGAATTATTTCTGATTAAACCAGATACGGCACGAAATGATTGAGTTGTGAATGCTAATAAATCAATGCCATAATGACGGAACTTTGTTGCTAAGAATGACACTTGATTTGTTTTCTTAAAATCTTTTGTTAATATATCATCTAATACAACAGCCATTGTTGGTCGGTCTTCTTCATCTAATGCTTTTTGTGATTCTACAATATCAGTTATCATTTTATCATCATAATGGTCAGCACAATCAAAGAATTTATTTAGTAGCTTTCCTTTGGGGTCTGCGTTTAATGTATTTGATATAATTTTAACTGTATCAAATTTATCTTTATACATATCGGGATTACATAATAAATTAACAACTAGATTACTTTTACCTTGTTTAACAGAACCAATGATTAATAATAGAGCCGGTGGCTGTGGCAAATGTGGATGAAGGTCAGCATACCGCCCATCTGGCTCAGGATCTTTGACCTTATAAACTTTTGGTGGTGCTTTTGGTTTAGTATCTTTTTTTGCTTTCTTCGGCATAATACAATATATATTATATCATATAAATTAATTTAATTATTTATTTTTTAAAATTATTCAATGACGGTTAAATTATCTGGATTAAAATAAATCATAGAATCATTAATTTGTTTTTTAATATCTTTGATTATTGGTCGGTGTCTCTTGACTAACATATCGCATAATCTTTTGGCATTGTCTGGTTGGTATCTTGGTTGGCCCCCGAGATTATAATGATTATATTCTTTTAACCAATGGCCGAAATCTTTCCCATATACATTATACATCCAATCATCACAAAACCAATTTCTAATTTGTGGTGGATATACCCATCCGAATATTTCTAGATGTGTTTTATGAATCAAAAATTGTGTCGGGATATTATCGTTATTACTATATCCAGCAACATATCCAATATTATTATTTGATTTTAATTTCTTAATAAATTTTGGTAACCAATCAGTACGTTTATCATAAAATATATCATCACCACCAATCTGTATATATTCATGTCCATCGGTCATTGCTTTTATTGCTAGTTGTGTCCATATACGACACGGATTACCCTTACAATCTACAAATGGTTCCCATACCAATTTAACATTATTAAAATATTCCGGCAATTTAATATTACTATATAATTTATCATCATCATCATAACCAATATATACAGTTATTTGATATTGTTTTTGAAGTGGTCGAATTGATTCTAAAAATATAAGATATAAATATGTTTGTTGGAGATATTCCCATTGATGGCCATTTGATGTTGTCGGAACACAGAAAGCAATTTTATTATTTGGATTATATTCTGGATATTTAAAATTCAATTTATTTATTGGATAAGATTCAAACAATGAATATAATGTTGTTTTATCATTATAATTAATTAACTTTTTTCCTTCAGGAATAGAATTTGATAATTCTACCCAACTATTTAAATGAACAGTTTTCCCATTTGGTGGATTATATATATCTCCTTGTTGTTGATAACTATTAAAAAAATAATTCGGATTAAATTTTGGCGTTGTTTTTATCTTCAATGTATTATCTTCTAGTTTTTCGCATTCTGGGATTATCTCACAATAATCACAATCAAAGCCGGCCATTGATACATGTTCATAATTATCCAATCCATAATATACGGCAATATTACCAGATCCCCAAACTACAATATCATTATATATAGTTGATTCATCTTTTTTTAAATCTTCAAAAAATATTATTGATCCGTCTTTTGGATAATCTGGCCATATATTCTTAATTGATTCACTTACAATATATTTACTACACTTTTGCTTTTTTATAAATGACATAACTGATTTATTTTTCTCACATACAACAATATCCACATTAACATAAATATCTGGATACCAATCAATACGCTCCCAATATCTAAACGCCAATCCACAACCAATGATATCATATCTATTTCTAGGTATAGATTTAAAATCATATTCATAAAGACTTCTTCCATTCCCAAAAACAATAACATCATTCATTTTATATAATATTTATAGATTATATATTTTAAATAAAAATAATAAAAAAAGATTAATTAATAACATCCTTCATAAATATTTCTTATTCTTGCTGGCTGGCTAGTTCCGTTATTCATTAATTTATTCATTAGATCTTTTTTGTCTTGCTCTTCTTTTTGTGCTGCTCTTTTTTTTGCTTTTCTATCTTTTCTTAATGCTTCATATTTGGTTATTGCTTCGAATTGTGCGCGGGCTAAATCTTCTTGAGTAAAGTATCGGTCAGTAAATGATTTCTGATTTGTTGCTGGTGTATTTGGTGGTGTTTTTGGTTCTGGCTTTGGCTGTGGCTTTGGCTCTGATTCTCCGCTTAATTCTTTTTTCATTTTTTCTAATTCCATTTTCTTCTTAGCATTCATTAATTGTTTTTCTTCTGTTTCTAATTTTAGTTTTTCTTCTTTTTCTCGTTTCTTTCTTGCTCGTGTTTCTGCTGCTTTTTCTCTCATCTTTCTCATGTGTTCTGGATCAGCTTTTCGTTTTGGTTTATTTGGGTCTTTTGGTTTTTGTGTTTTTTTAGTTGGTTTAGCTTTATTGATTTTAGATTCTAAATCAGAAATTATTTGAGATGGTATGTCTTCAAAGATGTCGTCTGTTGGCTTTTCTCTTTCAACGGGTTTTTGAACTCTGTCTGGTAAGATATCTTCTTCCATACTCTGTTCATCATTATCGGAAAAGTTATCATCGACGACAACTTCGCTATCTTCTATGGGTTCATCGGGTTCAAAATTAAATTGTACACGCGGTGGTTGAGACATTTTATATTATATAATATAATTTATATTTTTTATATAAATAAAAAATTTTCATAAAAAAATTAAATTATTTTAGTTCCTTTGGTTTTTTTCTAATATGTAGGGTTACAATGGATTGCCCTTCGAGTATCTCGGCAAATTGTTCATTAATATAAGAAAATGATATATCAAATTCCGTTATATTTAATGGAGCACTATTATTCAAATCAAGATAAGTTAATGTTGATGGCTCATAAGTTAGCTTGCCCGTGGCATTTTCAAATGTTGTTAGATGTGCTATTATTTTACTTTTATTACCAATCAAACCATTGGTTACATCTTGTCCGAAATTATTTAATTTAACAAACATTGAGTATTGAGTCGCTAATGATGGTGTTACTGTTGAATCAAATCTATTTAATGAACCTTGTGTTAGATTTGGTGTCTGAACTATTGATTTATCATAACCCAATAAATCTTTTGTGTTTGCTTGACTCACATCAGCATCTTCATTATATATGCTATCAGAACCAACAATTAACACCGGGTCATATGCTATGCCCCCGCTGGCATTAATTGTCTTTTGTACATATGAAGCACCAGCAGCTGAACCACCGCCGCTGCCGTTAACTTTTCTAGTATCTAACATAAATGAATCATTTTCACGATTAATTACTAAATTATTTTCATACCATCCACCGCCATTCTTAATAGTTGGATCATATCCCGTAATATTCATTCCATTATATTCTCTAAAATGAAGGGTACATGTTTCTGCTCCGTCTTTTCTACCAACAGCCAAACAAGGATGAAGAGTCCAACAATTCTGATTAGCAGGCTTGAAGTATGAATCATCTCTTTGTCCAACGGCATATTCGGTTAGAAGAAGATTATCCGTTCCAGTATATAATTGAACCGTTATTACTTCTCCTTGTGTTTTAAATCGGACACGTTCAACATTTGCTAATGATGCTGATTGAGCGCGACCAGTACCAGCATAACTTGAATTAGTATTTAACCAATATTTAACTTCTTGTCTTCTATAATTATTATCTGAATCAACATTATATTGATATACAACTAATTCGCCAAGGGCATTTCTAGCAACAGCAAAATCCATATATACTTGTTGAAGACATCCTTGATATGGATCACTTTCACCAGTAAATAGAGTATGGTCATATGTTGGAGTATATGTTCCGAATTCTTGGTCTGGTTGATGAATAAATCTTGATAATCCAACATGCCATTCAACCCCACTAGCATTAGCATTTCCCGATGCTGTTCCCGATACATTAACAACAAATTCACCATCTGCCATTGATAATGGATATTGTGGATTTATACCAGCCGCTACCGCTAAATCACCAAGTGCCCCCGATGTATTAACACGACTAAATACTTTTGTAGTTCCATTATATGTGAATGCTCCCGCTCCTTCATCTCCATATCCGGGGAAGTTGCCATACCATTGCTTAAATGGCGATGTTGGTATTAAACTCCCATTAGACGTATTATTACTTTGATCATATGTTACACTATAACCGGAAAATTTATTAGTGGCATCAACTTTGCGCTCAACAATTGTTTTGCCCATAAAATTTGGATGATATGTTGTGTCTCTCAATCTTGCTTCGAGTAGATTTGCGAATCCGGCGGGCGATTGTTCTCCGATATGTTCTAATATATTATCTTCATTCAATCGAACCATAACTGGCCATGATGTTGAATAATCATATTGTTGAGTAACTTCGTTAATTCTTTCAAGATTATGTAGATCGCGTTTAACACCAATATATTGATATAGAGCATCTTTAGAACCAATCGTTACAAGCTCGGGAATATTAACTTTGGCTGAATGAAGAGCGACTTGAGCATCTTCAGGTATTTGATAAGTGGATGTCAATGTGTTTCTGAATGACCACGGCTTAGATATAGAATTGCGATTTCTCGCTTCTTGTGCGTCTTGTGCTTGATTTGATAATACAACTAACGACATTATGTTTATAACAATAATAATATTTTAATTTTAATCAATTATTTTTAAAAATAATTATAATACTATATTATAATGCCTAAAAAAATGAGCAAAATGATGAAGCCACCGAAGAAAGCTCCCGATTATAAAAAGCAATTAGAGTTTGATGTTGAGCAAGATATCATGCCGAAGAAACCAAAAATGAATGACATCTTCGAAATGGATAATAAAAAAAAATCCACATCTAAGAAAAAAAAAGGTAAAAAGAAAGTAAATAAGAAGAAATCTAATTATAAGAAAAGTAGTTATTAATAATATAGAGATTATAAACACGGCGACTAAACCACCAACGACGACTAAAATATACATTCTCAGCTCTTATATTTTCACAGGGCATATACATTTTATATTTGTAGTTGTATTTTTAGCTGGTTTAGTCGGTTTAGTCGGTTTATAATAATAATAATAATAATAATAATAATATAATAAGACTATAACAGTAATAAAAATATACAATATATGTCAAAAACACCAAACCAACTAAAATTAATCTAACGGTATTTAGCCGGTTGTGACTTGGTTTTAGTTGGTTTTAGTTGGTTTTAGTTGCGCGATATGTATTTATCCCACGCATCAACGGCCTGTTCATATTCGCATAGCTTGTATTGTCGCTTTCCTTTGTTTGGTTTTGAATATTCTATTGGTAATATTTGATTTAATTTTATCCAGAAATGAGTTTTATTGAATACGTGATTATGTGTTCCCGTACAGTTATCTGTGTATCTATTATATAATTCTTCTTTATCATTCCAATCAATCGTAGCATCTTCATCACTCCACTCTGAATATACTTCACATTCAATCATATCCTTAACAAATAATTCAACACTATTAAATGATAATTCCTGTTGTTTCTTGAATAATTGAGAGCGTTCGAATTTACGTGGATTGTATTTACTTATATCCACATTGTAGAAATAATTTGCTAGTTCTTGAATATCTGTATCTCTTAATTTATCATAGTATATATCATCATATAATTTATCAGAACATTGAATAATATTGAATCTTCTATCCTTTGCTGATACTCCAACAATATGATCTTCATTTGTGGTAATAATACAATTAGCAAAATTACGAATAGTGTATGATTGTATATTCTTTTTATTAATTGTTACGTGTTCATCCGTAATAAATTCTTTGAATGCTCCCGACATCTTTTTGTCATACCACATTCCGGTCTCATTAAAATTGACTAATATCTTGCCTTCAGCATCTCCATTAAAATCACCAAGAATCATTTTTAAATTGGATAAACTTATTGAACATTTATTACCAATAATTTTATTGAATAAATCAACAATTGTTGTTTTACCAACTCCCGGAATACTCTTTAATACTAAACATATTCCGTTCTTATCCCAAGGAGTCTGTAGCATTTTAGCAAACCAACCAATAATATAATTATATGTTGATTCATTACCATCAGCCCATATATTATATATATGATCTAATACGTGTTGAACCTTAGATATATCACAATCGCCAGTATTAGCATAATTATAACCCTTCCAAATATTATATTGATAATCTTGAATATTGTTAGATGGGTCAAATACAAGTTCTCTGATGTCTCGACGCTCTTGACTTGTTATCCATATTTTATATGGATTGATTTCTTTATCATCTATCATAAAATTTTTATTTAGCATACTTGTTTTAAATGCGTTTTCTTTTTGTCTCATAAATCCATTATTATCAAAAGTAAAATATTCACACTGTGGCTCATAATATGCGTGACGTTCATTCATAAATTCAATTAAACAACCCATCTTATAATGTTGTTCATATTCATTCTTACATGGATAGTCTTCAACATTCCATTGTAGCAATCGTTTATAACTAACTAATCGCTCGCGTTCATTATTGAATGATTCATACTTTTTCATTAATTCCATCATACCACAATATCCAGAATGTTGCTTACTGTATTTATTCCATACTTCAAATCCTTCATCATCTCCATCAAAATTATTATAACATATCATACCAAGCATAAGCCAATCATTATAATTATCCATACGCTGAATAATTTTTGTATTGTCAATATATTTAATCAATTCATCTTTTGAACATTTGGCACATTCAACTGGCTCACCTTCTTGAATAATATTATTGGATATAAAATTCATTCTAGCAGTGTTAAAATAATGACTAATATTATTCCAATCAAACCGCTTAACATTTGATATATCACCGTTATATATTCTATCTTTTGGCTCCCACATATTGCGTCCCTTTTTAATTAAATCAACGGGTTTATCTTGATTCAATACTTTTATCTCATTTGAATATTCATCAATATTGTCAATATATATATAATAATGATAACCTTTTGTTGTCTCACAATATCCAACATTATTATCATTCAAAAATTTATAAAAATCACAATCATTAACTAGTTTTGTATCAAAATCGACACAATATAAATCATTAACATATTTAATGGATAAAGATAATGTATTAGATGTTTTATTACCACGATTCATCATAATCTCACCGGGCGTCATATTATTTTTTTCCCCGATCGGTACTTTTTTACCATTGATTATATTGACATCAATGTGGCGTATGCTTGGTACTTTATTATCAAAATGTTTTAGAATATCCATTATATTCATTTGATTCATCATATATTATATCTTAGATTTTATTTTTTTCTAAATCAAACGAATTTTACCAAAAACTACCAACCTTTATATTATATATATATAATACTATCTTTATATCTAATTCAAATTAAATTAATAATAATAATAATAAAATTAAAAAATACCAATATTTAAATGACTAGCGTTAAAATTATGCCATCAAAAGCAAAGAATAAAAAATTTACCGCGATATTTTCCGACGACCAAGGAAAGAAGATAAAAACCGTACAATTTGGTGATAGCCGGTATGAAGACTATACGAAACACAAAGACAAGCAACGGCGAAATAGATATAGAAATCGTCATAAAGGGAATTTAGCCAAGACAACTTATATGTCTCCGGCGCATTTGTCATATTATATCTTATGGGGTGAATCATCTAATATTAATACTAATATTAATAAATATAAAAAAATGTTTAAATTAAAATAATAATAATTAAAGATTATAATATTATATAATATTATATAATGACAGAATTAAGTGGTGTGACAATAAATATAACATTGAAGGAATGGGAAGAACTTTATTTAGCTAAACATCAAGTTGATGAATTATTGATCGAGATTGAAGAATTAAAGCGTCAGCGTGATGAATTAAAAAATAAATTAGACCAAATTAAAAATATCATATAATTTAATATTGATTTAACATTTGGATAAACTCATAACAACCATTAACAACCTTTTTTCTTCTAAATAAATCATATTCTTTTTGATAATTTTTATTTTTTTTACGCCATTCTAAATTATTTAATAATATTTTATTTTTATTATTATTATAGTTTTGTTTATTATATTTTTTCATATAATCCAATCTATATTTATTATTATTAAAATTTGAGTTTAACGTTCTTATATTAACGCATTCTATTTTATTTATCCAATAACTTTCTCTTTCTTTACGATTTGATTCTTTACATTTTTCTAATTCATATATTTTACTATTATCTAAATCGAGTAATTTGCTACTACAACAATTATCATTTTCTTTATCTTTTATATGTTGTCTAAATCTATATTTTAATTTTAATATAGAACTACCAACATATTTTAATCCATTGATATCTTCTATACAATATATCAATACCATATTATTATATTATAATAAATATAGTTTATATTCATTTCAAATTTAATTTGAATTTGATATAAAGATATTAATATATTTATATATAATATATAATATGGACGACCATATCAAAGAATCAATTGTCGATAAACAAGCTAAAAAAAAATTATCTAATTTAAAAGCACAAAGAAAATATTATGCTAAAAAAAAAGATGACCCAGAATTTAAATTATATAATAAAACAAAACAAAAACAAGCATATCAAAATAATGCTAATTATCGTCAAAAGAAAATAGATCATTATAATCAAAATAAAGATCTACATAATTTTAGATCAATGTATAATAAATATAAACGAGAAAAAAGAATAGATAAATTTATTGAACGACATCCAGATAAATATGAATTTTTAATTAAACATGATAGATCAAGATATGAAGTTACATCCGAGCCGACCGAGCCGACGACCCCTGCTGTTGCTCCTGAATAATTTCTTGAACTACATTAAATGTTGTACTTTTTACTTTTTGTATTTTGAACAATACAGTTGATTGTTCAGAACATTTGGCATATGAGCCATCGGGGTCATGGATCGAGCAAGTTATAGAAGCCAGTCGCAATGGTTTAGTAATAGTAAAATCCAATGTTGATTCTTGTTGTGTATAGAAATCGCCAGCAGCATTAATTTTATTAACTATACCAATAATTGGCATTGTTGTGTTATTAACCTTACCACCAACAAATGGTGCTTCTTCTAATATATTACTTCTAATTGTATAATAACCACGAATCATTCTAGTGGGTAAATTATCAGCAACAATTTTAACAGATTGTGTTTTTTGTTTTATCTCTGGATAATAATTAAGAAAATCTGAACCTTCATAATAAATACCACCACCACCACCAATCATATTATTATATAATGGAGCACCCCACAAATTCTGTATATATATTTTACTATCACCCTGTGCCACTTCTGCGTTGGTTGTTATCAATGATAAATCATTAATATTATTATTGTCAATTCGAGCTATTCTTGTATTATTAGTTGAATTAAATTGTTTATAACTAAAGCCTAAAATATCCCATAATGTGCCATCCCATTCATTCTCTGTTAAATTTATATCAGATATAAATATACCACATAACGCATCGTATATTGTCCATGGTTGAAGATTATCATTAAATCTTGGTAAATTCATTGCTGGTGATCTAGTAGTTTTAACAACATCAACATTTATTCTATATGGTTTTCTTGCTGGCGTCCAATCATTCCATTGCTCCCGGGGATTAATAACATATACTTGGTCTGGTGCTTCTGGGTCTTCTTGACCATTGCCAATTTGAACCATACTACCACTATAATCATTATTAGCAAGATTATTATTACCTTTATTTATTGGAGTATGTAGACCACTTAAATTAAAATTAGTACCATCATATAATATCTCGGGATTATCTGCCCCAATATATAATTTATTTCGATATAATTGACTATCTAGTCTATATTCGCCATAAGCAGTCGCGCCAACAGCATAACCAGTAAATAAATCATAATTTCCAGTCGCATGAGTTCTAACAAGTACATCATAACTGTTTGGTTCTGGACTCCATCCGGCATATGGTAATAAATAACACATACCCGGAGCCGAGAAATGAAGATCAAATCCACATTTCCTAAGATTTACAACGCCCCCCTGTTTTAACATATTGTGATAATTACTTCCAAAACCATTATTAGTAGTACCATATAATATAATTTTACCATCTGCTGATTTTCTAATACAACCATATGAATATTGTTCTTCTGATGGATTATCATAAAAAGTGTCTTTTTGAGATGGATCATAATATAATGGACATATAGATGACGCGGCTTGTAGTAAATTTGAAGCATTCCAAGAATGAAGGGTATATCCACTATCGCCAAGCATAGTCGGGCCGAATGGGTCCCTACCGTCTGACATGCTCGCATTATTATATCGATTCATATGTATCCATCTAGAATTATTTATTGTATCACTCGCATTATATTGAGTTCTTGAATCACTAAAAGTATTCCATATTTCTGGATACAAATC
>Ga0181420_1000189_pt1 | contig 24302 bp, 21 predicted proteins | sample 43SPOviralmetaG_FD_130145 | JGI IMG/M metagenome (GOLD analysis project Ga0181420, IMG submission 130145) | Marine viral communities from the oligotrophic San Pedro Time Series (SPOT) site, San Pedro Channel, CA, USA - 43 SPOT_SRF_2013-05-22 | ecosystem: Environmental > Aquatic > Marine > Strait... | reverse complement strand
TGGTGATGCAGAAATTCTTGCATATGCAATCGGTTGAGCTTCCATACTCAAACGGTTTGACTAAACAATTGACATTAGTTGTAATATTTGAGATAATATCTATATAGTTTTTTTCGTCGTCTCTGTGACTTTGAGGCTGACTGACGCTAAATTGAGTAAATCTCTATGGCAGTCAGCCTCCTTTTTTTGTCAATTGAAGAGGGGGGCACTAAAACTGGAAAGACTTTTCTAATCTATAAATGCAATAACGTCTCTATCTTACATTCAAGGTACTCAAATGAAAATCAAAACCCTCGCTTCTAATATGACTCTGCTTGTACTTCCTACTGGTGCTGAAGTTATGTTCTCTTATGAAACGCCTGTAGCTGGACATGATCAGGAAGGCATCGCATTTCGCACTACTGAAAAGTATAGTGTAACAACCACGAAGCATATCAACAAATATCTTCGTGATTCGCATTCTGAATCTGTTGAGAAACTTTCCGAATCAGAAATTCGAATGTTAGTCAGATATTGTCTATAAGCCCCCCTACCCAAAACTGACAACTATATAATTTTATCTTCTTTAAAAAATTTTTCTGGAAAAAAATATGCCAAATAGATATTTTAGGCAAGGGATTTTCTTCAATAAAATCAATAACTTAGTTCGCATTAGAAAAAATCATGCGAAAAAGCGAAAAAACCCGAAAAAAGGGTTGACAGGGGCACCAAATTCCTGTAAAATGTCAGTTGTAGAGTGAAAAAAGAGAGAAATTGATGAAATTTACCATAAATCAATATATGAATAGTCTCTGGGGGGCGAAAGGTCGAAAGATTTTCACCAGAGAATACACTGGTGTCATCGAGTCGGTGCGAGCCAAGTACGGCAAGGATCTGGAAGTGAAGATTCGACTGCCGAATGGATCGGTCAAGCTTCGCGATGGCACAGACCTGTACGCAGAGCGAGCCGGTGTTGAGAGCTCTTTGAGTGAGTTGATATAATGACTGTACGTGTGACAAAAAGTGCGAAAACGATTGAAGCAGCCAACGACATCAGAATCGCCTGTGGGGATTTAGGTTGGAGCTTCGAGATTCGAGGATCTATCTTCACCATTCGTAAGGTCTTTCACCCAACTAATGAAGAGTTTGTGAAAGCAGATATGGAGTATGGGTCAATCTTGGATCTCCTTCCACGAACCCGCTCTGGGTCAGACTGGGGTACTGATGGAGGCGGCATTGGTGGAATAACAGCAATGCAGACTGGTCGATTTGTGATGAATCGAAGTGGTGGATCGAAGCCCATACTGAAAGCCCTCGCTAAATAACTATTAGTCGAAAATGATGGAGAATGCAAATATGATAGGAATACATGAAATCATTGTTGGTAATGTTGGTACTGTATTCGTTGATACTGACGGCCAGGATGCCAAAAAGGTATTCGAGCAATATGTACGTGAGTCTTGCTCAGGCATCGGTCGCTCTTATGGTGAGGATGTAACTTGGATGATCGACGACGAAATTGTCGAAGAACATTTCGGTTTCATTGCTGAAGGCATTCGACAATGGCCAGTGGTTGATATGTGGCGGAACGTTTATCACCAACGACCCGCCCGCACTGCTCTGAAGATGGAAAATCTGATGAGGAACTGGTAATGAAGATGACTGACTACGCCATGTTTAAGAAAGGTTTGGTATAATGAGAATTATAAATATGTTAGGCACAGCCATAATGTTTGTTGGCAGTGCATTTATATTTGCTTGTGCCATCATTGGTGTTCAACCATGGAGTATTTTTTGAAAATATTACGATTTACTCCTAAATCCTCAACTGACTATACTACATATTTTGTCAAAGTTGAGAAAAATGGTAAGTTTTATCGTTGTATACAGTATGGTAGAGTAAAAATTTGTGATATGGACAATATCATAAGTGGTTTGAAGCTGGATTACCCGCATTCGAAGGGTTATAGAGTGAGTTGGTGATATAAAAATAAATAGTTTTTATTCTTTAGTAATAATTATAATATCATTTTTTTTAATAAGTTTGGTTTGGTAATATGAACATTTATCTTGATATGGATGGTGTTATTGCTGATTTCTTTACAGAATTAGCACGACATTATAATGTAAATCACTGGAAAGATCTGCCAGACAAGAATGAATCTGTAAAAGCACTGAAAGGAACTGATTTCTTTGAGCGATTACCAAAATTTCCAACGTCAGACGAATTAGTTGAGTTTATTCATGAACTTACAAATGGTAATTGGTATATTCTGTCTGCTCCTTTACGTGATGACTATGATCATAGCATATCCTTGAAAAGAAAATGGTTGGCAAATCATGGTTACACTCCCAAGGATGCATACTTTTCAAGTGTAAAAGAAAAATATGCTGTTAATGAAAATGGGCAATCGAATATCCTGATTGATGACCGTGAAGAGAAACTAAAAGCTTGGACACAAAATCATGGCATTGGTATTCTTTATCAAGCCAATAAGCATTCGCTTAAAGAATTAAAGAATTTGTTAGAAAGATTACATTCGTTTACAAATCTTACTATATGCAGCACTATGTTTACTTTACCTCGAAATGAAAAAGAAACGATCAAATGAAAAAGAAACGTTCAAAACTTAAAAATGCCTGGAAAAGAGTTGTTCGAGATCCGAATGGCCCATTTCGCATGCGAGTGGTTTGTGATAAAACGAAATATACTCGTAAGAATAAACACAAAAGCGCTCGTAGCTCAGTTGGATAGAGCAACAGCCTTCTAAGCTGTGGGCCGTAGGTTCGAATCCTACCGAGCGTACCAATTATTATGAAGTTACCTAATCAACAATTTATAAAACTTGTAGAGATACCGGTATGGGTACTTATGTTGTCACAAACTATTATTATTGTTGCAATTATTCTATTAGTATGTTATCATGTATGATGTTACAAAACCTCGGACAAGAATCGAATGTGTCCGAGGAAACGTAACATCCAACAAATTATTATCATGTATAATGAAATAAATATTGGTATGAATCAACATTCTTATACATTCTTGCGTTAACACTATGATATATTTTGAAACCAAAGGCGGCATAAAACGAGACAGAATACTTGCTTACAAGGTAATTAAATTCTGTATCAAGAAATTATTACCACGGCATCGCAATCTTTACATATCTTGTACACTTACTAATACACTTAAGGACGGTATGTATGGCTGGTGCATGGATTCTTATGAAAAGAAAACTTATGAGATTGGAATACATAACAGATTGTCTAGGGATGGTGTTTTGTTGGTTAGTGATGGCGTATATGACTTTATTACGACTGTCTGTCATGAAATGGTACATGTTATGCAATATGCAACTAAGAAATATGTTCAGTCTGATGCATCGTTTCAAATGTGGAAATGTAAAGACAGTAAATATAGAAACTATGCACGAACTGATTATGATAAACAGCCGTGGGAGACACAAGCCTATGCAATGGAATATTCATTGGCAGAAGAGTTTATAGAAACTTGTTTATAGTCTTAGGTCACTTTTATGGGAATAATTAAAATATTGAGTTGGTTGTTTATAATTTGGTTTGTCTGTTTATTAACTAGTATTGGAATTGCAAGTTTATGATAAAATATAAAGAATGGTATACGCCAGGATATGGCACAGAAAAAGTTGGTCCGTTTCTCATTGGTTTGATGGAAATGGCTCGACCACAAAAGGTATTAGAAATTGGATTTGGTTATACTACACCATTTTTAATAGAAGCAATTGAAAATAATTTTGAATTGCATTGGGATGGTAATTGTGATCCTGAATTCATGAATACCAAATATAATCCTCGATTAGTTGTCATTGATGACCAGAGTTTAGAAACAGATGAAACTAGAGCAGACAATCGCCGAGAGTTGATAACCAATAACGCATCAAATATCGTTGATTTTATTGAAGGCGATTTTACTAATTCAGATATTATGACTAAGGTGAAAGATACCTATTCTGAATTTGATTTGTGCTGGTTTGATTGTGGAGGCCCGAATGAATTGCAATTCTTTCTTGATAACTACTTTGAGATAATCAAGGAATATTTGATTGTTCATTTTACTTTCTTTAAGGGTAAAGAAAATAAGAATGGTGAAACCATATCAAAATATTTGCATGGTCCAATGTTTAAGTTTGATAAACTTACAGGCCCCAATATACAACGATTGGATATAATCGAGCCACATAAGTTCAGGCAAGGTAGTATCACTATATTGAGAAAAACTTAATTATGGATGACTTAGAATATCTTAAAAAAAGATGCGACATGCAAGAAAAAATTTTACATGATATTAATTATCTGTTAAGATACTATAATAATAACATTGAAAGGAAAATGAAACAATATGAACAGTTTATCAAATCTTGCGAAGACACTAGAGAATAGAAATAAACCATCAACGCTGTTTGAGAGAACACCGCTTTCAAAAAAATTTATAGAAAAGTTTCCTGTCATTAATGTAAACTTGCTTTCTTTATCATCAATTAAAGTTCCCGATCAGGATTTAACACTAAACGAAAATCTTGAAAGACAGATTCGAGAATATGGCGATAAACAAAACAAAAAAACCAACGTCAAAGCACATATGACGGATTGGTTTATGCATGATAACTCTAAAGGGTTTCAATGGGTTTGCAATCGAGCAATTGATATCGCAACAGAGAACAATCCACACCCATTAGATATGATTGCTTATGATTGCTGGGGTGCCATATATAAAGAAGGCGACTATACAGTTATGCATAATCATTGGCCGCATCTTTGGAGTTTTGTTTATTATGTGAACTGTCCGCCTCATTCGGCACCATTATTATTTGATAGAGCTGAACGGTCATACCGAATTATGCCACAAACAGGTATGATGATTATGTTTCCTGGCTGGATCAATCATTCGGTTCCTGAGCATATCGGTGATGATAGAATTGTTGTTGCCGGTAATCTCACAATGAATCCTTTTTCACATATTCAAACATTAGAAAATCGTGGCTTGGGTCAATGGCGTTCTGTCTACGGCTCTAGAGGTAATATCAACAGGTTGTAATTAACTTATAAATACTTCTATAACGTAGGAGTGTATATTTGTGATTCAACAAGATATTTCAAACTTTGCTGGTTTAGATGGTTTCTGTTGGTTTATCGGTGTTGTAGAAGCTCGTATAGTATTATTCGTTGATGGAGATGGTAAACCTCGTTCAGTTGGTGATCCTGCTAAGTTAGGTAGGGTTAAGGTTCGTTGCATAGGATATCATACACAAGATAAAGATCAGTTGCCCACTAAAGATTTGCCGTGGGCATCTGTTATGCATCCAACAAATTCACCAGGCATTAGTGGTGTCGGTGGGACTTCAAATCTTATAGAAGGAACTACAGTGTTTGGTTTCTTTCTTGATGCACATGATAAACAACATCCTGTTGTCATTGGTTGTATTCCTGGCCGTGATGCTCCTGGCAGCGGTGGAGATCCTCGTGCTCCATTATCGCCATCATCTGGTGCACCATCTGGTGGCGAAGCTTCGGCGGCCGCATCAGAAGCAATAGATGCTCCGTTATCTGAAACAGGAAAAGATCTAGAAGATTGTTTGTATAATAAAGGTATCTATGGTAAATATGACCCGAAAACTGGAGAATGGCCAGAGATGCGAGAAGGTAGAGGCGGTCAAAATGGTAAACTTAGACAAATGTTTAAAGAAATTGGTCATAAGGGTAGAACAGGTGAAGGCACGCATTGGTGTGCAGCGTTTGTTACTCATGCTTTAAAGTGTGCAGGAAAGAAACCATTATCAGGCAACAATTTAAGTTCTAGAGCTTATCAAAATTATCCAGGCGATGTTGTTTGGGATGGTAAAGGCGAAATACCTTATGATAAATTTCAAAAAGGTGATATTATGGTGTTTGAAAGAGATCCGAAAAACGGGCCTCCCGATCCCAGTAAAGGTCATGTTGGATTTTATCATGGCACGAAGGGTAAAAATATTCGATTAATTAATGGTAACGCTGGTGGCAGTCGATTCGGCGGAGGCACATTAAAAGTAGACACAAATGGTAGAAATCCCAGAAAGTCAGGACGAAAACTTCTTAGAGTTATAAGAGCTGCTGACGCTTAAGGAATTTAAAATGACACAAGCAGGAAAAAATGAACCAGGCCGGACAATTGCAGCTGATGGCGTAAAAGATTTACTCAACGAATTTGGTGAATTGATTTCAGGAGAATTCGAAAATATTATGCCTCTCGGTAACGATCAGGGTAGCGGTGGTGGTAATCCAATTTCCGCTTTTTTCGGCAAGGCATCAAAAGGAAAAGGTGCACCCAAAAGTTTAAGTGATGTATTTGATCTTGCAAAAGATTTAACGGACAAACAAGAAGAAACTAAAAATGTATTCACTAAATTATTTGAAAAAGCAAAAGAACAATTAGAAAATGATGCACCGGCAGCAACAAGTGAAGTGAAAGGAAAAATTGAAGAAGCAATGGGCGAACTTCGTAAAGTAATTCCACAAATGCCCGAGATACCTAATATAAATTTGCAGGATATGCTTGGTGAAGCAATTTCAGGTAATCTTGGTGGTTTGGATATGTCAGGAAAAATATCAGATATTCAAAGTAAGTTTGGTGATGCATTAATAGGTAAAGGTATGAATTTAGATAGTATGGTTAGTAATTTAACAGACATGGCAAATCCTGCTGTATTATCACAATTAGGAGAAATGGATACGGCACTTAAAAGTATGAAGTCTAAAATTAAAAATTTAGGCGACCCAGCTGGTGCTGAAATAGCAAGTAGAAATCCTATAGCGGGTTTTGTAGAATATGGCGAAGCATTGGATGAAGAAGATGAAGAACTTTTTGGTGGTCCTATGACAGAACCTATATTTGATGCTGATGTACTTAGAGGAGCACTTGGCGATAATGAGCCAGACATTCCTGCAATAAATAAAAGTGCATTAAAGGGTTTAAAGAATAAACTTACAGCTCAAACAAACCAATTACAAAATCTTAAAAATAAATTAGGTGGAATTGTTGGACAAGGTGCTAGTGATTTGCCTAGTATGATAAAAAAAATGGTTCCTAATTTGCAAATGGATGAATTAGGTAATGTTATGGAAAAAGCAATTAAACCTCTGCATGCGGCTATGGAATCAGTGCCGGAAATAGCTGCTAGTCTTGAACTTGAAGGAGCTCTTGTAGCGCAATCGCAAAAATTAAAAGATAACACCTCAATAACGGGTGATATACAACATAAATTTGATGAACTTATGAAATCAATTAAAATATTACCTTCAATGGATTCATGATTATAGGAGAAAAATAATGGGTGATTTAGCTGATAAAATAACCGACTTGTTAGAAAAAGTAAAGGATATTGATACACAGGTTGGAAATTTTTCTAAAGGATTGGCAGAAAATTCTCCTGATATAAGAAAGTCTGCTGAGGATATGCAAAAAATTACAAAAACATTATCGATAGAATTACATGAAATGTTTGTTGGTGCTAAAAAAACGCCTTTGGATACTAGTTCACTTGATGCTTTGAGTGGTGGATTGCAAAACGCGTTTCAAGATATTATAGATGAAGCTTCAAATAAATCTAAATCGGTTACAGCAGGGTTAAAAAGGGTAAAAAAATAATGGTAGATGAAGAAATAAGTGGAACAACTAGGTATGGGCCCAATCCTAAAAGTAGTGATGGAACTCCTATACAATCAAAGGGTAAGACTGATGACTTTTACGCAAGTGATTTCTATGTACCACCAAATGAAAAATCACCAGCGACAATAAAGGCTCGTAAAGAACGAGTTTCTAAACAAAGTAAAAGTGCAGCACCTAGAGCGAAAAAACCAGCAATGACTTCTATTGATCCTGAAACGGTAGATGCACAGGAATTAGATATCGGTGCTGCAGCAACTAGTGATAATGCTGAATTGGATATTGGTGTAGAACCAATAGAAGAACCACACATTGGAGCACTTGAACCTCAGCTAGCAGATGATACTTACATAGGTCCACATTATCCATATGCACATGTTACTCAAAGTGAATCAGGCCACGTTAATATTGTTGATGATACTCTTGGAGTCGAAAGATTACTTAATCAACATAAAGCAGGTTCCTTTGAAGAATATCTTCCTAATGGTGATAGAAGAATAAAAGTTATTGGTGACGGTTATGAAATTATTGCTGGGAAAAAGGACATATATATTGGTGCTGGTGGACGGAGTGACAAAGAAGATGCGCTTAACATAACTGTCAATGGAAATGTGCGACAGTTAATAAAGGGTGATTATATTTTAGAAGTTCAAGGTGATTATCATGAAAAAATTCATGGTCATAGAAAAACAAAAATAGGTGTTAAAGATGGCGGCGGCAATTATCTTTTAGAAATTAGAGGAAATTATTCTGCACAAATTAATGAAGATTATAAACTACATGTTACAGAAGATTATGATTTAGTAGTTGAGAAGAATAGAAAGACTATAATAAACGGAAAAGATGAACTTGGTGTGGTGAAAGATTTGCAAATAGCATCTAGCACAGCAGACGTTACATTGACAGCTTTTAAAAATTTAGTCTTTATTACTGCTGATAGCGGGACAGGAACTATTTCATTGAAATCTGCTGGTGTAATTGATAGTCGTTCTGTAGGTAAAACAAGTATTGTTGCTGGAACAATACTTGACCTTAATTCTGGTGGTGGTAGTGCTCCTAGTGCAACAAACTCTATCAAACTAAATTCTGGTGTTGATAGTAGAACAGGAAGTGCGTGGACATGATTTTACTTCACAAAAAAAGTATAGTCACGGTTGATGTATTTTATTACATGCCGGACTATACAAATATTCTGCAAGAATTCGTCTGGCAAACAGAAGATGTTGTTCCAGATTGCCCAAGAGTTCATAAATTTTTAAATTATTGGAAAGACAATATCAATGCTCTTATATCAGAAGTTATTATTGTGGATGCAGAATATCATGAATATAGACCATTGAAAGCAACTTATACCATTAGATGATTCCTTATAAATAATAAAAATAACGGAGTGTTCAGTGGCCACAGTAGAAAGAACAGGTTCATTTAAAGAACTTACAGCACTTAGAGATGCAGAAAGACAAAATAATTCAACTCTAAATGTTAAACAGTATAGAGATTTGGATTTGTTCTTTACTCGGCGATCTAGAGATAGCGATGTTAATGTTCTTACGAATATTACAGCAGTAAAGCGGTCAGTTCGAAATTTAGTTTTAACAAACTTCTATGAAAAGCCTTTTCATCCAGAAATTGGTTCTGGTGTTAGGGATTTGTTATTTGAAATAGTTAGTCCTTTAACTGCAATAGTATTGGCACAATCTATAGAAGATGTTATTAATAATTATGAACCGAGAGCATTATTGTTAGGTGTTGATGTTATTGATAACATGGACTCTAATGCATATGATATAACAATAAACTTTGAAGTGATAAATGCTCCAGGCGAAATAGTTCAATTAGACGTGCTATTGGAGGCATTGCGATAATGGCAAATAATCAAAAATTAGATATTTCTCAACTTGATTTTGATTCGATTAAGAGCAATCTTAAAACTTTTTTGAAAAATCAAAACCAATTTCTTGATTATGATTTTGAAGGTTCTGGTATGAGTGCATTGTTGGATGTGCTTGCATATAATACACATTATCTTAGTTTCCATGCCAACATGGTTGCTAACGAAATGTTTATCGATAGTGCGGCTCTACGTTCAAGTGTAGTATCTCATGCTAAGACGTTGGGATATGAAGTTAGATCAGTTCGATCACCAAGAGCAAGAGTGAATGTTTTTTTGAATGATCGTGCTTTGACCACAGCAACTATGAATGCTGGTCAAGTGTTTACTACTAAGATTGATAATGTTAATTATCAATTTGTAACTGTATCAGATTTTACTGCTTCTCAAGATGGTGCAGGTCTTTTATTTGCAGACATACCAATTTATGAAGGCACATATATCACAACAAGATATACGGTTGATAGTACTGACGTTAATCAAAAATTCTTTTTAACAAGCAATCTAGCAGACACTTCCACACTTACCGTCAAAGTACAAAACTCTTCAACTGACAGCACTACTGTAACCTATACTAAAGCAACTGACATTACACAACTGACAGGTACAAGTGCTGTATACTTTTTACAAGAATCAGAAGATGGTAGATTTGAAGTATATTTTGGTGATGGTGTTGTAAGTAAAGCATTATCTGACGGTAACGTTGTTATTCTTCAATATATTGTCACTAATATTGGTGAAGCAAATGGTGCATTTTCTTTTAGTGCTTCTGGTGCAATCAACACTGTTACTAATATTGATACGACTACTATTGAGGCTGCAAACGGTGGTGCAGCTGCAGAAAGTATACAATCTATTAAACTTGCTGCTCCTCTTGACTATGCTGCACAGGGTCGTTGTGTCACTGCGAATGACTATAAGGTTTATGTAAAAAAACTTTATGCTAATGCTGAGAATGTTCAAGTGTTTGGTGGAGAAAATGGTTCTTTTGATCCTAGTCTTGGTGTCATAAGTACACCTGATTATGGTAAAGTATTTATTTCTGTGAGTAATACTCAAGGAACAAATCTAAGTCTACAAGAAAAGAATTCTTTACTAAATAATTTGGAGCCATACAAGGTTGCATCAATTACGCCTGTTATAGTTGACCCAGAGTTTACATATGTTTTTCTTACAGTGAATTTTAAGTTTGATTCCAATCTAACAACTAAAACAAAAGACACTTTAGAGACTGAAGTTACGTCTACAATTACCTCATATAATACAACAGAACTTTCAAAGTTTGATGCGGTGATAAGAAACTCTTTCCTTTTAAGAACAATCGATAATACAGACACATCTATAACTAGTAGTTCTGTTGTTCCAAGACTGGCAAAATATTTTTCTCCAACTCTAAACACACTTACAAGTTATAATTTGTTTTTTAACAATGCATTTTTCAATCCTCATAGTGGTCATAATCAAGCACTTGGTGGTATTCTTACTTCTTCAGGATTTAAAATTTTTGATAGAAATGAAGAACACTATTTTGATGATGATGGTAATGGCAATTTAAGAGCTTATTATATCGCTACAGGTGGTGATAGAGTTTATTCACAACCAAAACACGGTACAGTGAATTATGCCACTGGCCATATTGCAATTGATCCGGTCAATATAACATCTATATCAGATGTAGATGGTGATACTTCTACTCTTATTCGAATTGTTGTTGTGCCTAATTCACGAGATATTGTTGCACTTAGAAATCAAATTCTTGAACTTGATATGATTAATACTACTGTAACTGGTGAGATTGATAGTATTGCTGTGGGCGATGAAAGCGGCGGAGCATCTTATGTTGCTCCCTCTGCATCTGTAAGTCCATCAGGATCGAGTTATTAAAAAAATGTCTCATGAAGCAGAACTAACAACTAAACTATCAAATCTAATTGATGGCCAGGTTCCTGATTATATTCAGGCTGACCATCCTATCTTTGTTGATTTTCTGAGACAATATTATAAGTTTCTAGAGTCTGCTCAGATAACCATAACAGGCACGTTGGATGATGTTTTACTTGAAACCGCATCAACTAGTTTTCTTAGGTTAGATGGTACTGATGCATCCAGTTCTAATGAATCAGGTAAGATTGTTTTTGAGGACAGTACAGGTAAATTCGATATTGGTGAAACTATTACTGGTGGAACAAGTAAAGCAACTGCTAAGATATTAGTAGATGATAACGAAACTCTTTATATATCTGCCAACCAAAGATTTAAAGAAGGCGAAACAATCACTGGCGGCACCAGTGGCGCGACTAGCACTTTAGTTAAGTATCGTGCTAATCCTGTTCAAAATATTCAGCAACTCTTTGAGTATTCAGATCCAGACAATACAGTAGACCATTTTCTAAATGCCTTTAAAGATTCCTTTATGGAATCTATACCAACATCGCTTGCAAGTGGTGTATCTAAACGAAATCTGATTAAACAAATTAGAGATCTGTATGCAGCAAAAGGTACGTCAGAAGGCCATAAACTTTTCTTTAGAATTTTATTAGGTCAAGAGGCTGAAATATATTATCCTGAAAAAGATATGGCAAGAGTGAGTGATGGTAATTGGATAAGACCAATTGTTATTCGTTGTACTTCTGATTCGGGAAATGCTGTTCCTGTCGATATGGTTGGTAAAAATATTACTGGTGCGTCGTCTGGAACAACGGCTCAGATTATTGCCGAATATACTTTTCAACAAGGTTCTAATACTGTAGTTGAATTTACGCTTCGAGAAGATACTATTGAAGGTACTGGATTTACTGTATCAGAAACATTTACGGGTATATCTGAAACATCAGATATAACTATGCAATTTACTGTACAATCAATTGTAACTGATATTACGTTAACTGAAGGTGGATTACTTTATAACAAAGATGATACCTTTATATTAGATACATCAGTTGGTAATGGTAATGCAACTGCTCAAGTAAGTGAAATAAGTTCTGGTGATATTAGTGAAGTTATTGTTGATGACGCCGGCACTGGTTATAGAGTTGGTGATGCTGTTAAGTTTACAGCTGTAAGTGCTGATACTGATTCTGTTTCTGCTCGTGCCTTTGTATCTGTTGTTGGTGGCAGATTATCTACTGAGGATAGTGTAGAAGTAACTGCTCCAGAAAATTTTCTTTTAGAAGATGGTACAAGACAACAATTTGTTCATTCTAATATTTTATTGAATGGTACTGAACTATCAACGGCTGCATCTGAACCATATGCTGTATTTGGTACTGATAAGAGATTTAGTGATACTAAATCATACTACTATCCTTTATATTCCGATAAAAGAAAGGCACAAGTAAGTGCAACTACAACAGGCGGAGCTATTGGTAATGTTATTGTCGTTAATGATGGTTCTGGTTATTCAAACGGAACGTATTATGCAGCGGTATCTGGTGATGGCGACAATCAAGGAACATCCACTGGTGCTATTATAAGAATTGTTGTCAGAGAAAATAAAATTGCTGCCTTTGGTAATACACTTGCAACAGAAACTACGATTCACAGATCTGGTACTGGTTATACTTTTGCGAATGTAAAAATTACAAGTGGATTTACTTTTTCTGACCCAGAGTTAACCACTACTTCTGATATGGGCGGCAGTGATGGTTTAATATTGGTGATACCAAATGTATCAACTGTAAAAGCTAATGCTTATATCTTTGATGAAGTTCCTAACATAATTTTTTGGATGCCAAGTGACAATCAGAATAATGCTAAGTCAACTTTTGATAGTGATATTTACGATTTGTTTGAAACTCGTAGTGCTGTTCTTGATGAAGGATTTCAATTACGACAAGAAGATGGAACAACTGGCACTGGGTTAGGTGATAGATTATTATCTGAATCTTTAGATTTGATAACAGATGCTTATGGTAATTCATCTGATTCAATTGTTTTAGAAACTGAAACTTTAAGTTCTTCTGATCAAGGCGAAATTATTAAAATTCATTTGGCCAATTCTGGTAGTGGATATACTTCACTTCCTACATTGAGTATTATTACAGAAAATGGTGCAAGTGCAAATCTTATTGCAAACACGACAACTATTGGTAAAGTTACTGAAATTAAAATTACTGATAATGGATTTAAATATGCAACTTCTCCAGATGTAGTAGCAAATACAAATTTTATCCTTAAAAATGTTACTGGTACATTTGGAATAGGAAATACATTTACAACTCACCTTGGTGCGGTAGTTGCATATGATGCAGATACACAAAAACTTGAAATAGGTACTCAAACAGGTTTGGGTAATAAATCTATTTCGATTGAAACAGTTTCATTAGAACAAACTGGTACATATAATGATGGTATTCAATTAGAAGATTTTGATATTGTTGAACCGGACAGGCCAGATCATGGTCCTGTTGCTACAATCTATAAAGTTATTGATGAAGTTGGTTCTGGTTTCATTCTTAACAACTCTGCTGCATTAGGGACAAACATTCTTTTAGAGAATGAAATTGGTCAAATTGTATCAAATGCACATGATGTAGATGTTTTTCAAATTAGTTTAGAAAATGATGGTAATAGGCTTGAATTTAATATTAGACTAGAGGACAATGTTGCTGACCTTGGTGACGAGGGCCGCGGCCGCGAGAAAATTTTATTAGAAACCGGAGAAGATGAAGCAATTATTTTAGATGGTTTTAATGTCGGCGGAGACGGTTATAGCATTTCTGATGCACAAGTTTATCTGGTCACCGAGCACATCAGTAATAATCTAGTTTTTGATGGAACAGATTCTAGCAGTACAGATGCTGAAGATAACTTCATAATTCGTGATTTTGAATTAGTTCGTGAAACTGATAATATTCTTTTAGATGGTACAGATGGTGTTCAGGCTGATCAAAATTCTTCTGTTCTTTTGGATGGTACAGATAGTCTTTCGGCTAATGCTGGAGGTCAGTTGTTATTGGAGACAGATTCAAATGATCATATATTTATAAATCATGGTCGATCAATAGAACATGTTAATACTCCAGACAGCAGACTTATTGGAGAAAATTTTGAAACGTTTATTACAGAAAAAACACCAAATGTAACTAGTGTAACGTTTGGTAATGTTTTATATAATCAAACTATTTTTGATGGCGATCAATCTGATGGTATGGGTGATATTCTTCTAGAAGATGGTGATAGATTACTAAACGAAAATTCTGGTAATAATCTTCTTTTAGATGGTACAGATAATTCTTCTAGTGATGCTGGTTCCGAGTTGTTGATGGAGGATGAAACTTTAGGCGATAAAATTGTTCTAGATGGAACAAATAATTCTTCTCTCAATGCTGGCGGCGAGATTCTTATAGATAATAATCCGAATTTTGTTGGCAATGTTATAACAGATTCTGGTGGTGCAACAGCAACAATTGTTACACAAGGCACACTAGATGCTGATACATCTATTGGAACCACTGCAACTAGAACCGGTTCATATCTTGATGATGATAGTTTTATCAGTGAAGAAATTATTCGTATTCAAGATTCTTATTTTTATCAGCAATTCTCTTATGAAGTAAAAGTGAATGCAGCTGTTTCTGAATATATGAATGAATTGAAGGCTTCAGTTCATCCTGCTGGGTTTGCTCCATTTGGTAAGATTGCAATATCAACACAACTTTCAGCTGCAATTGGTATTACTGCTGCTGGTGTTGATGATTCTGCATCGCCGGATACATTCTCACCAGAACTTGCTTCACTGTTTAGAATAATATTTGGTCCAACCATACAAGTTAATCATGGTATGCGTCAAAATGTGATTTCTCCAGATGGTGAGAGTAGTTTATTTGATGCTCTTCTAATAGAAACTGGTGTTGCGCTTGGTGACAAACTTCTTGAAGAAACAGATGGCGATAATTTACAATTCGAAAGTGGATTAGATATTGCAATAGAAAACTCTGGTAATTCTGGTGATGGTACTGTTTTCTTGGAAGCGGGTGCTGGTGGTGGTCGATTACTTACAGAAACAGCACTTGGCGAAAATGGTATTATTAATAGAACGGTTTCAAAAGTAACAAAGTTAAAGGTTACGCCACAATTAGTTAAAACAAGAAAGTCTTATGGTGCACCTTTACTTGGTAATATTTTACCTGGCTCACTTTTCTTTGATAGATCAGGAGTTCAATTAGAGGCAGGTAATAGAGACAAAGCTCCTATTATCATGGAAGATAATTTGGTGTTAGATGGTTTTGATGAATATAACACTGGAGCAGGAGATAGAATAATCTATGAAGATTATTGGGATAATTCTACTGCTTCTGCTGTAAAGATTAGTGAAATTTCTACAGATGATATAAGTAACAATCTTGTTCTAGACGGTACGGATTCTTCTAGTACAGATGCAAATGATTCTATTATTCTAAACGGTACAAATTCTTCTAGTTCAAATGCTGGTAATGTGTTAATTCTAGAACCTAATACTAGTGTTAATGAAACAGCTGCATTATCAATATCTGATTTAGCTAAACTTAACACTGTAAGTTATATTGAGAGCGCTGGTCTAGATTCTGAAGATGACAATATTCTTCTTGATGGAACAGACAGTGATGCGACAGATGCTGGCGATAATCTAGTATTGAATGCAACAAATGAACATTCTTTAGATGATGGTTCAAATATTCTTTTGAATGGTGTAGGTTTTAGAAATTTCACTGAAGAACCTGAAGGTAGTATTATTTTTGAACAAAGTGCAGCGTCTGATGAATTAGTTTTAGAAGACTTTGTTGTATTTAATCTAAATGCAGATGAAGTTAGAAATGAAGTAATAATATCAGAGAATGGTCAAAACATATTGTTAGAAACCACTGGTAGGTTTAGAGACAATGAAGTTGGCCGAATAATGGTTGAGTCTGGTTCGGAAAATAATGCTTTCCTTACAAATGGTTCTGATGTTAATATTCTCAAACTAGAAACTGGAACAGATGCAAATGGTTATCTGTTGGGAGAAGATGTTGATGTTAAAGATCGCAGTGTTAATGTTATTATAGAAAGCGGCCTTCTTGAAAATGAAAAAATAATGACTGAGGGTAGTTTGATTGAATTTGAAGGCGACACTAATAATGGTGAAATTCCAGAAAGGAATTACGGTAACAGAAACATTGTACCATTTACAAGAGAAGCTAGAATACATACAGAATTAGCTTCATCTAGATTAGCATTACAGGATGAACGTAATACTGAAGTTTTCATTGCAATGGATGGCACAGATAGTTCATCAACAAATGCAGGCGATAATATTATACTCAACGGCACATCTGCCGTTCTGGATATCGAGGGCAATGTTCTTTTGAACGGTACTGATGCTGCACAAAGTGATGCAGGCTCAGCAGTTATTTTGGATGCAAGTGCTGCCAGTACTGATGTTGGAGAAAATTTGTTATTGGATAGCACTGGTGGACGTGATGATGGTGATCGTATTCAACTTATGAGCACAAATTATGTCTTAGTGCCAGGCAATGAAGGTGGATTTGTTTTATTGAATGGCACAGATGGTTCATCAACGAATGCTGGTGATGAGTTATTGCTAGAAGGTGGAACACTTGAATTTCTACAACAAAACAGTATAAATGTGTCAGTTGGTGCCACAGCAGAAGCTGGTGGTCTTGCTTTACCAGAAAGCGAAATTTCACTTGCTGGTGCAGATCAAGCAAGTTCATATGATTCTAGTCTTGGAACATTTGATTCATCAACTATAACTTTTGATGCTGCATAACAATCATTATAAATAATAAAAGATGAGGGGCAATAAATGGCATATCAATCAATAGGACTAGGTGCAACTGCTAATGATGGTAGTGGTGACACGCTAAGAGATGGTGCAACCAAACTTAATGCTAACTTTGTGGAAATGTATACCGCTCTTGGAGATGGTAGTTCCATAAGTAGTGGTCTAAGTGCATCAGCTACTGTTATATCATTATCTGCTCCTAATATTAGTGGTGTGGTTGCTGGCACTCAAACTTCTGCTACTATTACTACTCTTACATCTACAACTTTAAATGCAGGAACATTAGCACTTGCAGCTGGTTCTATAACAGATAGTTCTGGTGCAATTGATTTTGGAAATGAGAACTTAACAACTACTGGCACGGCAACTCTCGCCACCGTAGATATTAATGCTGGTGCTATTGACGGAACAACAATTGGTGCTAACTCAGCTGCAGCAGGTACTTTTGCAGCAATCGTTGGTACAACGATTACAGGTTCTTCTTTGGCTATTACTGAAGATGGAACTATTGTTTTTGAAGGTGCCACTGATGATGCTCATGAGACTACATTAACAGTCACAGACCCAACAGCAGACAGAACAATTACACTTCCAAATAATACTGGAACTGTCATAACTACAGGTTCTTCTGATGCAGTAACAGGAAATATGTTGAAAACTTCTTCAACATTGCTTATAGTGGGTTCAGATGGTGCAACGTTAAAAACAGTTATTGGTGCTGGTAGTGCATCATAAATATAAACTAGGAAAATAGAAATGGCAGCTATTATCACAGAAAAATTTAGACTTCATAATGCCGACCAGTTTGAAGAATCATTTACTGAGTCAGCTAATAACACTTATTATCTTTTTATAGGTAAGAGTACACCATACACTTCGGGAACAAGTGGTGGTTCTGATGCATCGCCACCAACTCCAGTTGATGGCCCTTCTGATGAATTTTTTTCATGGGATGATATGATTGCTGCCAAAAAGATTACTTCTTCGGAAATTCAACGTGTTATTCCACGCAGAAACTGGGTGAACAGTACCAAGTATGATATGTACAGGCCAGACTATAGTGCATCTGTAACAGCAACATCTGGTGCTTCTAATCTATATGACTCTACTTTTTATTTTATGACTTCTGACTATCGTGTATATAAAGTTTTAGACAACAATGTTGGAACTGCTTATAGTGGCACTGAACCGACAAGCACTGCAAATGCTCCGTTTACATTGGGTGGTTATGTATTGCAATATATGTATTCTTTGTCAAGTAGTCAGATAAACAATTTTCTTACTGCTGATTTTATGCCGGTGGCCACGGATTCTGCTGTTAGTTCAGCTGCAACAGATGGTGCGATTGATTCTTTGATTATCACTGCCGGGTCCAGTTATACAAACGGAACTTATTATGCTGCTGTCTATGGTGATGGTACAAGTCAGGGTACATCGTCTGGTGCAATTGTAAGAATTACGGTATCAGGTAACACAATTCAAGCCTTTGGTTTGACTAATGGAACAGATACTACAATTCATGCTGCCGGTGGTGGTTATACTTTTGGTACAGTAAATCTTGCAAGTGGTTATACATTTTCAGATGCAGCTCTAAGTAGTGCCTCTGCAATCGGTGGTTCTGGTGGTTCAATTTCAGTTGTAATTGGCCCAAAGGGTGGTCATGGTTTCAATGCTGTTAAAGAACTTGGTGGACATTATGTTATGATGGCAACAACATTAACAGCAGCTGAAGGTGATGATATCACAACAGGAAATGATTTTAGAAAAATAGGTGTTGTGGTTGATCCTTATACATATGGAACAACGTCTGTTGCATCAGTTACAACAGCAAGAATGACATATGCTCTTAAACTAACCTCTCAGTCTGGTACTTTTGACGGAGATGAAAAGATTAGTCAAGCATCGACTGGTGCTATTGGTAAGGTTGTTGAGTGGGATTCTTCAAATTCAATTTTGTACTATTCACAAGAAAGATTTGGTGACTACGGGACAAATGGCACTACAGGTGCATACGTTGCTTTCAGTGCCGCGAATGCTGTAACCGGAGCAACATCCAGTGCAACAGGAACACCAGACGCTAGTGCTGATAGTGCTGTAACTCTTGCTGGTGGTAACACAATTACTTTTACAGATGGATATGCAAATCCTGAATTAGCTGCTGATAGTGGAAATATTATTTACTTGGAAAATCGCAAACCAATCAGTCGATCTAATGATCAGATTGAAGACATTAAAGTTATAGTGGAGTTTTAAATGCCCGAATCTACAAATCTAAACGTAGCACCGTACTATGATGATTTCGATGGAAGTGACAATCATTTAAGAACGTTATTTCGGCCTGGTTTTGCTATTCAGGCAAGAGAATTAACACAACTTCAGTCTACGCTTCAAAACCAAATTGACCAAGGATTTAGTCATATTTTTAAAGATGGAACTATGGTTATACCTGGCGCAACTACTTATTTGGGAAATGTTGATGCACCAAGATATGTTAAGGTTCAGGGTAATTTTGGTGGAGAAAGTGTAAATGTTTCACAATATGTAAACGAAGATGTTCCTGTTACTTTAACTGGTGTTATTTCTGGTGTTAAATTTAGAGTTATTGCTGCAACTGATGCAACTACAACTGACCCTGCTACACTTTTTGGTGTTTATACTTCTAGCAATCTTTCTGGAACTACAACTTTTACTGAAGATGTCACTACTATTTCTCGTAGTGCTTTAGATGCTGGCGGTTATGATTCTTTTGTTATTGGTGAAAGTCTGAGTGCAAATGTGGCAGTACAACACGGCAGTACAGCATATACATCAAATACTGTTTCATTGACAACAGAATCCTCAGAAGTTTCAAGAACAAGTATATTTGCAAATACTGCTTCAACTACGCCTGTTACTGGCAAATGTGTTATCGTAAAACAATCAGCCGGTGTCTTTTTTATTAGAGGACATTTTGTTGAAGTTGAAGAACAAACGATTGTTGTAGAAAAGTATAATAACAATGCAAGTGCAAAAATTGGTTTTCAAATTGAAGAGACAATTGTTACTCCAGAAACAGATTCAAGTTTACTTGATAATGCAACTGGAACATCAAACGTAAATGCAAAGGGTGCACATAGATTAAAAATTACACTTACTCTAGTATCTAAACTTTTAAATTCTACAAACGATAAAGATTTTATTCAAATTATTAAAGTAGACAATGGTGTTGTTCAAGAACATGTTCGTAATACTCAATATTCTATTCTTGAACAGACTCTTGCTCGTAGAACATTTGATGAATCTGGTGATTATACCGTAAGACCTTTTACATTTGAGATAAAGGAATCGGTTGATGTTAGTGTGGGTGAAACTGATTATGATGGTGTGTATACTGCTGGTGACACTACAAGAAGTAATAATAAGGCTTCTGATGATTTATTGGTGCTTCAAGTATCGCCTGGTAAATCATATGTCAGAGGATATGAGTTAGATAAGATTGCCCCAACTCTTATTGATGTTAGGAAAGGAAGATCTTTTAATACAATAAACGCTGGTACTTCACCTGTTGATTTGGGAAATTATCTTAATATTACAAATGTATACGGAACTCCAGATGTTACTAATATTTCTGGTGAGACAACTGTTTATAAAGAACTTCAATTGTATGATACATCAATTGCGACGAGAGGCACAGCTGTAGGAAATCAAATAGGTGTTGCTCGTGTAAGAACATATCAATACGATTCTGGTACTGCTGGTGAACAAGATGCGACATATAGATTGTATCTTTTTGATATTAATGCAATCACAAAACTTGTTTTAAGTGGTACACCTAGTCCAACAATTTTATCTAGTGCATCTAATGGTGGCCAGCGAGTAACAGGAAGCACAAGTGGTGCTACTGGTTATGTGTATGCTGGCAGTACAACTGGTACTGTTTTGAATCTAACTAATGTTGTAGGAACTTTTGTATCTAGTGAAACTTTAGTTTTATCAAATTCATCAGAGACAGGACAAATAGTAGAGGATTCAGGTAATACTGACCTTACTATTGCTGATGTATTAAATTATGAACTTACTTCTGTAAGATCAGTTTATATGCAAGATACTGGTGCGGACACTGGTCAAGATTTTACTGCTGATGTTCAAACACAAGTTGTTTCTTCTCCCATATCCTTTTTTGGTATGGATAGTTCAGATGGCACGGCTGACCAAGAAGATCGTTTTGTATTAGAAGATGGTGGTACATTAGCATTAGATAGAAGAACATCTGGCGGAACTGGTTCTATCAGAACAATTGCGAAACTTAAAGAACCAGAAAAAAATATTAATATCTACAGACTACCAAAAACTCCTGTTAAAACTTTATTAACAGAAACAAATTCTGGTGTATCTGATACACAATACACTTTTCGTCAACAATTTATTGCAACTTCAACTTCTGCTGGTGTTATAACTCTGACTGCCGGTGGTGGTGGAGAAACATTTGTAGGACATAGCGAAGCAGATTATACAATTTCTGTTTTAACTCAAGGTGCGGCAGGGTCTGCTAGTCAGGGTGACATTGTTAGTGCATCAACTGGATTTTCTGGTGGTGGTACGACACAAGTAACTATTACTAATCTTGCTGAATTTGGTGATGGTGCAAAACTTAAAATTATGGCAACTTTGCTTAAAACTGCTGTAAGTCCAAAGGCCAAAACAACAAGGTTAATGAAACAACTTAAAGTGGATAGTGGAACAACAGATCCATATGGAACGCGGCCTAGTGATAGAGAAATATCATTTGGTCGGGCAGACGCATTTGCTTTAGTTGCTGTATATGAAGCCACTGTTGCTTCTACTGATGCTGTTGCTCCTACAGTCACTTTTACAACACAAACTGGTACATTTACAAGAGGTGAAAAAATTACTGGTAGTGTTAGTGGAGCAAAAGGAAGAATTGTTAATACCACAAGTCCAATGAGTGTTGTTTATACAAGTGCGCCGGGTACTGTTTTCTCAACATCTGATATAATCACTGGTGCGTTTTCGAGTGCAACTGCAACATTAACAGCTGTTACTGATGGTGATAAATCAATTATAAACGATTTTGTTCTTGATACTGGACAAAGAGATAATTTTTATGACATCTCTAAAATCGTAAGACGTAGAGGCGCTGCAGCACCAGTAAATAGATTGCTTGTAATTTATGATTATCTTCAACATGGTGCTGGTGATATGTTCAGTGTAGATTCATATGCAGATGAAGCAGATAGAATGGATTATGTTGATATTCCATCGTATAAAAGATTTAAATTACAGAATACATTTGATTTTAGACCTACAGTAGAAAATATTGCTGGTGCAGGAGTAGATCATACGACAGTAGATGAAATTACCGGTAATTCATTTGATTTCTATTCTCGTCAATATGATGGAACGGGTGCGTCTGCGAGTCATTCTCCAAAACCAGCTTCTTTGACACAAGCAGATTTTGAATATTACTTGCCTAAAAGAGCAATCATTGAAATGGACAGTCGTGGTTTGATTAGGGTTATTGAAGGTGTATCTGAAGAATTACCTCAGTTTCCACAACGAACCGAAAACTCAATGAAATTAGGGGATATACGAATTCCGGCATATACTTTTAAACTAGAGAATGTTGTTGTTCGTAGAGAAAAAAATCAACGGTTTACTATGAGAGACATTGGTAAACTTTCGGATCGTATTGGTAATCTTGAATACTATACGCACCTTTCTCTTTTGGAACGTGATGCAGAAAGTTTTGAAATTACGGATGGAAATGGATTAAATAGATTTAAATCTGGTTTTGTTGTTGATGCTTTTCAGGGCCATCGTCTTGGTGATGTTTTTCATAAAGATTATCAATGTTCTATTGATAGTCTAAACAATGAACTTCGACCACAATGTACAATGAAGAATGTTGTTTTTACAGAAGTAACTAATGAGATTGGCAATACAGCAGCGACTGATGCATCGAGAGCTAACAATAATTATCAAAAAACAGGAGATATATTTACTCTACCATATACAGAGATTGTACAAATTGAACAACCATACGCCACAAGAATAGAAAGAGTTACGCCTGTTCTTCTTTCAAATTGGACTGGTCAAATACAATTGACGCCTTCTGGCGATGATTGGTTTGAAACTGAGATTGCTCCTGCATTGATTATTAATGAAGAAGGTAATTTCGATTCGATAGCTGCTGGTAATCCTATAGGTACTGAGTACAATAGTTGGGAAATATCATTTACTGGAGTTGTTTCTTCATCAACGCAAACGCAACAAATTGGCGATGATTTTGAACAGTCACGATTAGTTGAAACAGTTAGAACAGATCGAACAAGAACTGGTATTAGAACAGATGTTGTTGAAAGAATTGATATGGAATCCAGAGGCACAAAAATGATTTCTACTGCATTGATTCCATTTATCAGAGCAAAGGATGTTAGTTTTGAGGGATTTGATTTTCTTCCAAATACACAAGTATATCCTTTCTTTGATGTACAAACCGTAGAATCTTATACCAGACCTTTACTTGGATTTTCAACAAACGATGCAAGTTTGATTAATGGTGATGCTCTTATAACAGGCCCTAGCGGTCGAATTAAGGGAACTTTTTCTATACCTGATCCTACAGTTACTGGTAACCCTAGATTTAGAACAGGTTTAATTTCGTTTAGATTAACTTCAAGTCCTACAAATATAACTTCTGTTGATCCTATTACTGCTGGAGAAACAAATTATAATGCTAATGGTATTCTTCAAACTTTTCAAGAAACTATCATTGCTACAAGAAATGCTGAAGTAAGACGAACTGCCGTTTCGCAATCAACTTCATCTACGTCAGAACAGATGGGCAGCTGGATCGGCAGCCAGCTGGAAGCATCTGACCACTTCGAGGAGGGCGGCAACGATTTTGTTTCTGAGGGAGGCAGCACGTTTGGTTCCGTTGAAGTCGGCGGCGACGGCGGCGGCGACGGCGGCACCGGCGACGATCC
>Ga0181420_1000188_pt1 | contig 24308 bp, 29 predicted proteins | sample 43SPOviralmetaG_FD_130145 | JGI IMG/M metagenome (GOLD analysis project Ga0181420, IMG submission 130145) | Marine viral communities from the oligotrophic San Pedro Time Series (SPOT) site, San Pedro Channel, CA, USA - 43 SPOT_SRF_2013-05-22 | ecosystem: Environmental > Aquatic > Marine > Strait... | reverse complement strand
TTGCTTGGTTAGGTCCTGGTAATTCGCTCCCAGGGACAGTTTCTCCTGCTCCAGGAGAATCAGGTCTTACTACTTCTGGCTGTACATTTGTAGGATATTGAGGGGATGAAGGAGGTATAGCCCCAGATTCAAGAGAATAATCACTAAAATTAATGTTAACATGTATAAGATTATCTCTAAGATCATAAACGTATAATTCTACACGATCTCCTGGTTTACCAAAAGATTTTAGTATATTTGTTTGAGCTACTGAACTTTGTTTAAGAACAAGAGATTGATTCTTTTTTATGTTTAATATGTTTTCCATCTTAACTATCTAAATTATATTCGTAAGTACCTAAAGGAGAAGCAGCATTTTGGTTAAATGAATTTGTATTAAATATATTAGGGATTGAAAGTCCCTCAGGTGTTACAGGGGGTTCCTCTATATGTGCCATTACATTATAATTGTTTGTTTCCGGGATAGATGAATTAACTCTTAAATCAGGTTGTTGAGGATAAATATTTATATTATCTAAGGGATCATTTGGATTTAATCCAGGAGTAAACCTATTTATATATGCTATATCTATGTTTAAATCTTCTTGTGAATTTATGTCAGGACCTGGTAAAATTCCCTGAATAGCTTCCATACTTAATAGTACTGAGAAATCTTCATTAGGGGTATCTTGGGTATATCCTGCTCTAGTTTTTAATAAGTCAAATACTTCATCGCTTTTTATTTGTCTTCTTCTACCTGACTGCATGTAGTATCTAAGAGAAGGTTCTGTCCTAGCTTGGATAACTGTACTGTTATTAGGGAGGAAAGGGTGTTCTTCTTCAATAGAATCTATTTCCCATTGCAAGTCTTGTACTTGTTGTTTTAAGTCTTCTATTTCTAGGTCTTTAGGATTTGGTGGTGTTCCTGCGTATTCTGTGCTTGCGTTTACTATAGTAGTATGTGAATGTTTTCCTTTTTTTTCAATTTCATAAAATAATTGATAATATAATTCAAAAAACTCCTCTATATTGTATTTTTTTACTTGAAGTTCTTTAAAGTCTCCATCTAAATTCTCTTGAGATCTTTTAGATCCGTATATATCATGACTAATTATAATTTTTCTAGATGCCATATCCTAATATATAAAATTAAATCCTGGGTATGCTAATTTTTGATTACTTCTAGTAGCATTACTCATAACTATTGACCAATTATTTGTAAATACTTCTGCAGGTAGGCTCAATGTTGATGCTATCTGTGCTGCTTCAAAAGAAGATATGTTTGATATAGCTTCCATCCCTCCTGCTTGTTCTATAATTTGTGATGATAATGGGTATTTTACAGCTGCTTTTATTCTATCAAGTTGATTGAAAGGAGCATAATCTTTATTTAAAATAACATAATATTGAATTACAAAATTGCTATATCCTCCCCCTGCTAAATTTGCAAAATCTATTCCTGCTTTTACTGCGAATAAATTGCTCCATCCTCCTTCTTGTCCTAAGGGAGGTGTTATATAATATATAGGCTCACCATAAAGCCCACCACGAGGCCCTTGCCACCCATTCCATTCTACACTATCATTATAATATACATTAGTTGAATCATCAAATACTTCTTCCCATAGTTTTGTTTGAATTTCTAATTCTGCTTCATCATTCCATCCATGGTCTTTGTAAGGTAACCACCAGGAAGTATCTGTTGCTCTTTCATTTGGTTGTACTTTAGTTGTGCCATAAGAAGATGCCCATAATGTTTTCATACTATAGGGAACTCCTGGAAGATCATGGTATTTATATATTATATTTCCTAATTCATCTACCCAATTTCCAAATGCATCTTTTCTTATGGGTTCTCTTAATTCTTTTTGTGTATTTTTTATTATTTTTTCTTGTGTAAATCCTTGCTTAACATTTAAAGATAATATGTTTTCATTAGTATTTGCTCTATATTTTATAGTAATAGTATCTCCGGGAAATATCTTTTCTGTAGTTTCTTTACTATCTCCAGGAACAACAATATCCAAAGAGGTATATTCTATTTCACAATAACTAAATCTTGGTTGATAAGCTTCTGTATTAAACATTTCTGCTGAGGAAAAAACGGGAGCTAAATCAGAAACATCTGATCCTTCTAAACACGTTAATTCTGATTCTATATAATCTGTGATTCCTTGTAATGTTATATCTAAGTCTGTTGCTTGCCAGTTCATAAGATTTAGATCTTTATCTACAACTATAGGAGGACCATCTAATATACCATCTAAAGTTGATATTTCTAATAGTTGACAAATATCATCGTCAGAGTCATCATACTCGTTTGAGGATGCTCTTTTTAAGGCTTTATAAGTGTTATAGTTTTGAATTTCTCTCTTAACACCATTTTGCATAACCCATATAGGAAGTCCATCTGAATTTCTTGCAGGAGATCTTAAAAAGGTTCCGTCAGGATACATAGGATGTTGATTGTTTTCTCTATTTAATTTATTTAATAGTATTTCATTTAGTTCATTTATTTGGTCAAATAAGTTATCTATAACCTTATCTCTCCAATCTATATAATTATTTAAATAGTCTTGACTTTCTCTTATTAACTGCCAATGAGATAGGCTAGCTGGGTCTTCTGTAGCTGATGTATCTGTTGGTTCTCCTGATCTTTGGATTTTATAAAATAATTCTCTATATATATTAAAAAATCTTTCTACATTAACATTAGGCTGTGATCTTAAAAGACTAGAAAAATCTCTATCAAGAGAATCTGTGAGTTCTTTATTATTGTATACAGTTTTACCCAAAACCATTTTTTGTTGGCGTTCTGGTACAAATTTGTCATCATATCCTATACCTATTTTTCCCATTATCTAACTACTTTAAAATAATAATCATTATCATAAACGGCAGTTCCTTCATTATTTTTATGTTTAAATAATAAACGATAGTATCTTTCTGGTTGTAATCCTTTCATATAAATTTTAAAATACATCCCATTATTATCTGCACTCATTTTTGTATTAGAAGTATCAAAAGGGATTACTTCTTCTTCTGTATATGCATCTCTTATGCTGTAGTAGGAGCTTGTTGTAAAATAACCTACATTTAAATAGTTTGAAGATGTTGAAAAGGTTCTTGTTGGGTATTTATCTCTTACATGAATTCTAAATGTTGCAATATCATTTTGATTGTATTCTTCTTTATTTCTATAAAGACAAACATCTAACTCTCCACTTTGTTTTGCTGAGGATTGTTTATTATGGGTACTGTCATCCCATTTAAAAACCATTTTAGGAGGATAAATTGTTTTTGTTTCTACTGAAAAATACTGCATTTCACCAAAACTAGCTGTGGTGTTAGATTCAACTGAATCTGGTTGTTTTATTAAAAACCCATAATTTTCAACACCATCAGGATAAGTATTACTTGCAAATAAACTACCACTCCATTTTTTAACTATATCAGTTACATCTATATCTGTATTTAATTCACTCCCAAATAAAAATTGTTGTGTTGCTTCAAATCCACTACCTGTATACCACATCCCCCCACCGTGTGTCATTTTAAATTCTCCACCAGAACTGCTTATAGATCCTGTAGTTCCTGGAGTCATATATGCAGGAGCTCCTGTTGCATCTTCAAGGTATGTTCCTATAACAAACCCATCAGAAGAAGCAGATGAATCTGTTACTGCAGAGAAGCCTATTCCAGCTCCAGGGTGTATCCATTTATTTTCATATATACTTCCATTTCTATTTAACCAACTAACCCCATCTGACCCTGTAGGGAGGTTTGAATATCTTCCTGACCCTTCTTGCCATGATTGTGATACAGCATATGCCTGTAGATTTAATATTTGAGTTAGATTTTTAGGTTCTGTGGATGTTAATTGTAAACTACATGTTGATTTTGTATTAAAGTTAGAGGATCCTAAAGTATTTTGAATTGCTTCTGTAATATCATCATTTGAGAATCTTATAAGGATTCTTGAAGGATAATGTTTTTGATCTGATGATCCTTTTTCTTTTACTACTTCAATAATTTCATCATGCCCTGTATTTAGGTGAAGTCTGTCAGGGTGACTATATATTGTTGTGTCTATTTCTGGAAAGATATTATAATATGCCATTTTAATATGTTGTTACTCGTCCTTTAATGTCTGTGTTAGGGTATTTTATTTCAAATATGCTAGGATCTAATGAGGGGTATATTACTCTTTTTCTAGTAGCTCCATGAAAATCATATTTATACTGAGAATATCCTAAAGAAGTTCCTGTTTTGTTTCTAAATTGTATTTTTTCTAATGTTTGTACCCCCTGTATTCCTGCTATTAAGTTTTCTACTTCAGATATAATTATTGGTTGATTTATTTGCCATTTATCTATATTAAAGTAATCTTTTAATTCTGCTATGCATTTTACTAATACTTCTTGGTTGTTATAGTTTTTAAAAACTGTTATGTCAAATTCTACTTCAAAATTAACAACAAAGCCGTTTTTAATATTAACAGCATCTGTTAGCATTCTGTATTGTTCTAAATATGTTCTTAAATTTGTTTTTGTAGCATTATTTAGATTAGTTAAGCTTTTATTTGCATCGTATCCTAAAGTATATAGGTTAAGGGCTAAAGGATTAGGTATACGATTAGGCTCATTAGTCATAGGGGTAATTTGATCATCCTGTGTTATGTAAGCTTTTGCTACACTTCCAAATCGAGGGGGCATAGATAAAGTTCTAATTAAATAATCATCTTTTGTTACTGTTCTTTGTTGAGCTGAGAAGTTAGCCATCGCATTCATTCTAATCTCTTCTATACTATCTCCGTCTCCCCCTCCTCTAGCGGATTCTGGGTTATTAGAAGCTACTGATCCCTTTACAAAATTAGACATAGCTACAGATAAGTTGGGTTTGGGAGTAGTAATTATATTGTCTACTAGAGTGATAGTGTTTGAATTTACATTTGATGATATTCCTCCCCCTACAAGATACTTAACTGTTAGTGTTGTATTTGCGGGGGATTCTCCGTATGCTTTAGTGTACATAAAGTTAGAAGGGTCATAAGCAGTATCTAATTTGCTTCTACCATCTTTTATTCCTAATCCTATATTATTAGGATCTGGTGTTATTATAGGGTCAGAATTATCTGTAGATCCAGGTCCAAATTGGATTTCTAATTCTCCTCTTGATTTAAAACGAGATACAAATCTTTTTGGTACCTTTTTTATTTTTAAAAGATAGGGTGTTTGTTGGTTATATTGATGTAGTTCAGGATCATTAGCTCCTGTATTTTCTACTTCTTCAAAAATTGTATCTTGAGCTAAATAAGGTACTTCTGACCATGTATTTCCTGCATCGTCTGTTATAGATTCAATAGATATTATGTTAGGATTAAAGATAGTAAGAGTTTTAAATCTTTCAGGTGATCCTATAGGAAAGGTTTGGGATATTATGTTTCCAGATATTGCTTTTACTTTTTTCTTTAATAAAAAATATTCAGGGTTACTAGAATTATCATATTGGTAGATACTAGTATCTGTAGGGTCTATTGAAGAAGAATAACTAAATCTAATAGGTTCTGTTAAGTAAAAAATAGGACCGTCTGTTGAAGAAAATGTTGAGTTTTCTTTTATAGTTAAAGCATAATCAAAATCTGGTTGATAAGCATTATCATGAAATATAGAGGGAACTAAATGAAAAACTTCTAAATCAGTACTAGCTGCTGTAGTTGATTTTGGTTTGTAACCCATAGTATAGGCTAAGTTATATAAATTTTCTTCTTCTTGAGCTAAAAGTAAAAAGCTTTCTCTCATTTGTGTATCAGTGTAAAAAGATAAAACATCTCCTACATAGGCAGACATTTCTAAAAACATCATAGCAGGATTACCTTCACTAAAGTCATTAAAGTTATTAGGAAAGTAAATTTCAGCAAATTCTATTAACTGATCTTTAAAAGAGTTATAATCTTTATTTAAATATTTAACATCTTTATCTTGATTTTTATTTGTAATCTTTGTATAAGCCATTATTAAATAGTAATTGTGATAGCATCTTGTGTGTTATCTAATTTGAACTGATAAGTTATTTTTATGTTTAAGGTGTGTTCATCAGGAATAAAATCTGTATCTGTGTTTACTAGAAATATTTCTGGGATGTATATATTGATTTGTTGATTTATTTCTTCTTCAATATTATCTGGATTTATTGTTTGTTCAAACAAATAATCCTGTAAAGCTACGCCAAAGTTAGGATGGTTTACTCTTTCTCCCTTTTTTGTTAATAAAAGGTTTATTAAATTATTTTTTACTTGATCTTTAGTAGTAGGGGTTCCTGTAAACATATTTGTTTCATCTAAAGGAAAAGCTACCCCAATAGTAACATTATTGTTAATATCTAAAGGGTTTATTCTTTTTGTTCCTTGAATTATAGGCATATGTTATTTTTTCTTTTTTTTAATTATTGCTTTCATTAAACTACTATAATCTCTTGTTACTGCATTAGCTACAGATTCAGGCATCCCTGCTGTTTCTACAGGCATAGGGGCGCCTGATGAAAAGGGTTGTGATAAACTTACAGGGCTTGTGTTAGCATCTGAAGGGATGCTAACTCCTGACATTGCTGTTTCATTTAATAGATCATTTAAAGTAGAATTGTTTGTAAAATTTTGTTTTGTTTTTTTGATTTTTCTTGTTTTATTTATAGTTGGTTTTGGTGGTGATAATTTTTCCTTTAAATTATTTTTAAGACTATTAGTAGTAGTAGTAGGTTTAGTTTGTTCTGTAATAGTTGGTTTTAACTCATCACGTAAATCTTCTTTAAGTGATTTTATTTCTCTACGTAACGCATAATCTATTTCTTCTCTAACTATTTTTCTAATTAGATTTTCGAATGTTTTTGCTTTCATTATTTTCTAATTTTTATATGTTAATAAATATAATTTTTTTTAATTTATTGGTACAATTTTTCTCTCAAAGCGTGTTTGGAATCCAAAATCTGTAGCATTTAATCGTTCTATTATCTCTGTTTTGCCTTGTCCTTCAAGTTCTAATAAAAGACTTTCATATAATTGTGCTAATTTATCTGATATTCCATATAATTCGTTATTGGGTCTTGTATTATTTCCTAACCCTGTATGTCCAAATCCTGAGGTTGTTCCTTGTACTCCTGTATTTCCATATCCTCCAAGTCCGTTTTCACCTCCTAACCCATAATCTGCTTCTTGATTAGGGCTTTCAACCCCACTGACATCTCCAACAACCTCTCCCGTTGGGTTAGCAGCCTCGTATTCTGCTATGGCTATTTCTTCTAAGTCTCTTTCTAATGCAAACAGTCCTGTAGGGTCGTTTTTTAGTATTTCTTCTTCTAATAATTTTTCATTTATATTTCCATCTTCGTCCATTACAGAGGTATCTGAAGTATTACACATTTGAATGTACATCATATATAAATATTCTATAAGTGCTTTTATTTTTTGTACAAGCATTAATATTGGTGTTATTAAAAGAATTGCTGCTGCTATTGTAGCTATTATTCCTAGTGCTATTTTTATATATTTAGTTACTTGAGATTGGACTGATTTTATTGCACCTCCAAAGGCTTGTACTATTCCTTTAGCTTTTGCAATAATGTCTGAGATTTTTTGTATGCAAGGTCCTCCTCCTACTGGTGGACAAAACGCTAAAGTAATAGGAGCTAACATTACTATTATTTTTAATACAATTATTATACCTGCTAAAACAGCCATAATTTCTGCGATTTTTGGTAGTACTTTGTCTACTATTTTTTGTAGTTTTGCTTTTAAAGAATCTAATTTTCCTTTAGCTTTTAATAAAACGTTTTCTAATTTTGATATTAAACCATGAACTTTATCATATATTCTTTTCATTTTTTTCTGAGCCTGTATACTACAAGCAGCAGATATTAATTTTTCTTTTATTTCATCTTTAGAAGGTAATTTTTCTACTACTTTCATTACTTGCTTTTTACCTTCTTCTTGTACTTTCATTTTAGCATCTCCTAGAGGTCCTCCACACTGTTTATTAAGCATCTGTGTTAATTGTTCTACTGCCATATTATGCTACTTTTGTTATGTTACTTTTAAAATTATTTACTTCTTTTTTTAAATCAGAGATTCTATCTAAAACTTTAGAAAATTTTGCTTCATTTTTTACATTAGGTGATGTAACAGGCCCATAAGGGGAAGGTGAAATAAAAGTTAGTTGTCCTGTTATTACGTCTATCATTTGTTCTAATGTTTCTAACAGGCCTCCTGTTCCCCCTAAATATACTCCTAATTCATGTCCCTTTACTGCGGGACTATAGGGTAAACCCTCTCTATTTAAACCTAAATATATATTGGGGGCATTTATTATAAATTTATTTTCAGGTAAATTACTTGTATTAAAATGAAAATTACCGTTTGTACTAAATCCTATTTGTTCATTTGAATATAGAAGTATAGCATCATTTCGAGCATTAAATACTAATCTATCTGAATTTATTATTACTTGTTTACCTTCATATGTATTAGGTTTTATATTTTCACTCATATTATACTATATTTTGAATTGCTTCTGTTATTCCATCTTGGTATTCTTTATGGGCTCCCCTTCTTTCTCCCTTATAGTATTCATGGATGTTTTCTCTTTCAGAAGCCAAAGTAGTTTGATTATCATTTTCTCCTGCTTTGTATGATAGATGTATCCATGATTTGTTTCCCCTTTCAGGGTAAGCCCACATTAATTCATTCCATTTTGGTAAGTTGTTTATACACCAATTAAATATATATGAGGTATGTTCTTCAGGTACTTTAAAATCAACAGCACGTCCTGATAAGTGAGTGTTAAAAGGGTGAGATCCTCCTACCATTCTATTTAGTTCTATACTTCTATAAGCTGAGAGTATTATTAAATTAGGATATTGTTCTATTACTTTATCTAAACAATTTTCCATAAGATCTTTTAAATTTTGTACTATTTGTTCCCCATTATATTCTTTATTTACCCCTGGATAGTTGTTTAATTTATAGTAATAAGGATTATTATAATCATAAGAGACTAAATGTTTTAATTTATAATATTTTCCTATTTCTTGATCTAAGGGGCTATGTATCTCAGATATACTTCCTGAAGATAAAGCATATAATTCAGGTACTCCCTCTGTAGGTTTTGTTTCCATATTTAATATGGTTTCGTCTGTAGGTTTTATACGCTGAGTATCTGTTTTTCTTTCTATTATAAGGGAAGTATTTTCAACTGTATACCAAGGCAGTTCTTTTAATTCTTCTTTTATTATTTCTTTTTGGGTAACTCTTCGAGGAGTATTTAACACTATATCCTCGTTTACATTAGTAAAAGGCTGTTTTTCTATTTGAGGTTCTATTATTATGTTTGGTTTTTTAGCCATTATTCTTGTGGTTCTGTTGGTTCAGCATGATATGATTGATCATTGTCTGAAGCTACTGTAAAGTTGGTTAGTTTTTGAGTTGAAGTTAAATATATACTTGAATCATCAGTGTCTATTTTTTCTGTTGTATGTATCCATCCTTTGTCTTCTGTTTCTACTGTTTGTCCATTTCTTATTATTATTATAGGGTCTCCTGTTGTTCCTTCTTCTGAATCACTCCAATTGTTTGTATTTTCTTTAGGTATTATAGTTTCGTCTTTTTGTTCTTTAGTCGTTGAACCCAATCTAATAGAATTACCAAACCTACCCTCTAATATCATGTCTCCTTCATAGGGTAATAGGGGTTTTATGTCCATTTTTTCATGAAAATATCTTCCTAAATCTATATCTGTGCTTCCGTCTGTTACTTGTCTAGATATTCCTGCTTCTGTTCTTTGGTAGTCGCTAGCGTTTTGTTCATTTGTTTCAAATAGTGTTGTAGGAAGAGCATTATGGTGTGGGTGGTTCCATATGTTTAAGTCAGGAAAATAATAATTAGTTCTAGAATTATCGTTATATGTTTTTTTGTCAAAAGTAGAAGCTATTAAAACTATTTCATTTCTTAAAGGATATTTTTTAATAAAAGAAAAAAAGGGAATAGCTACTTTTTGATTATCCCAAGGAGCTTCTAAAGGTGTGTTATCTTTTAGTTTAGTATAGGTTATAGTTCCTATAGAGTCATACCCTCCATATTTTTCTGCGAAAGGGTGATTTATATCTAATATTATGTCTAAGACTCTTACTGCTTCTAAATGTTTTGTTTTAGCAGATCTTGAACCAAAAATACCTGTGTCTTTTTTATATACCATCTTCGGGTGCTTTTATTTGTTTTGGTTTTTCTACAGTTTTTGCTATTTCTTCTGCGACTTCTTGTAGCTGATTCATCTCTTCTTCTGTTAATAACCCTCCATCTCCTGTATTTGCGTTACCCGTAGATAAACGTTGAACTATGGCTGCCATTTTTATCAATTGGTCATCATTTTTGACACTAATTTCCATGTATTCCTTAATTAAGGGGACTACTACGGTGGCATCTCCTAAAGAAGTAATAAGAGGGCGTAATTCAGCTATTAAAGATGCTAATTGTTTTGATTTTTTTGATTGATTTTTGTGAATTTCTTTTAATAAGTCAGAAAAGCTTTTATCATCAAAAATTATTTGGTTTAATGAATCCATATCTTTTATGTTTATTATAAATATGGAATTTTTAAATTCTTACATACCCTGTATCGATATATTCGTAATGTAGATTTTTATGTAATTGTTTTAGTTTTTTTGTAACTTTTGTAATTACAGGAGTATCTACATCTGTCATTTCACGAATATAAATATATAGTGCCTTTTTATTAAAGATTTCTAAATTTTCTCTTCTTTTAAAGAGTATATTAATAGCATCCGCTACTTTTCGGTCTTTATCTTTTTTAAATAAAGTAAATATATGTTTATCTACATATTCTGTGTAGTAGTCTATAAATTCTTTTATGTCTTTTTTGCGTTGATCTCTTCCTAGTTGATGTATTACTCCTGCATCTTCATCTGCTGCTAGTAGATCTACTTTTTGTTTCTTTTTTTTATAGTTATTGTTATTATATAATATAAGGTAATTTTTACCTACAATTGAAAAATAACTAAAAGCTTTTGTTCCTTTATCAGGATTAAAATAATCTAATTTTTCTAAAAGAAAACAAATAACTTCATGCTTTAAATCTTCTAAATCATCTACTTCTGTGTAATAAAATTTAAAAGTATGAATTAAGTTTTCAGCTAGCTTGTAGAAGGGATAGTGTATTCTTGAAGAAAAAATATAATCTCTTTCATCTTGGTTTGAAGAAGCTAAATATTGTTTTATAGCTAAGTCTGTATCTTCAGTGAAATATCTTTTTTTTGTTCTTTTTCTTCCTCTCTTTTTAGGTCCTGGGACAGAAGAACCAGTATGTACTGGTTCTATAGGGGGTTTTGGGATAAAACTATGTTTATTAGGCATATTATTTAAGTGTAAATTCGTTTAAAGCATCTTGTATTTTTTTAACTTCTTCAAAAAACCATCCTATCTCATCATCTGCGTAGAATATATTTTTGTTGTCTATATCTTTTAGTCTTATACCACAGTGATTTATAGCTTCACTTTGTTTTGCTATAAAATCTTCTAAAGCTTCATTTTTTTTCAATAAATTAAAAAGAGCAAAACTTAATGATGTTACTGTTATTGTAAGTATTATTGTTGCAATTGTCCATCCCATAATTTAGTCTTTAAAAAAAGAATCTATAACGTCTAAAGTAGCGTTAGATAGATTCGGGTTATTTTTAGTATTTAATTTTTTAGCATTTCTTAAAGTTTTGTCTCCTTTAGATGCATTTTTAGGTTTTGATTGTTTAGGCACTGCATCTGTTGCATTGTTCCATATTTCAAACTCAATTTGAGCTGCCATATGGTCTGCTTGGTGCATTAGTAAAGGTAAGTGTGATCTTAATTTAGTCTCTTTCATACCTGACATAAAATAAAATTTATTACTTTCATCATATAATCCATCATGGATTTTGATTCCTATATATTCATTTTGAGATACTATACACCCTATTTGTTGTAATAAAAATAAAGATCGTTCTGGTATTTTCATAGCAGGGATATCAGTGTTAAATTTATAAATTTGGCCTAATTTATCTATATGCCATTGAGAATCATTTGGTTGATAATATTCGCCTTCTTGTTGGCCCATCTTGCCTAAATCATGGAATAAAGCGACAAAATGCATTTCTTCAATGGTATATGTGGATATATCACCTCCCATTTTATTCCACGTTTTATATAATTCATTTGCACAATCATATACACGTAAAACGTGGTCAACATAACCACCAGCAAATGCTGAATGATGCCAATTCTTAGCTGCTGCAGGCATCATCATTATTCTATCTTCGAATTTTTCTAAAAAGGGAATTAATATATCTGTTCGTTCTTTAGATATATTTGTTTTTATTTCGTTTAAATAACGATCCCAATTTGATTGGATTTTTTCTGCTGATAACATAACCTTTATTTTTTATTGAAACATGCCTGTTTGTGGTGCACCACTAGCTCCTATACCACTTGATCCTTCTCCTCCTGCTATTGTTATTATGTTTTGGAGGTCTTCGTAAGCGTCCTTAAGGGGTCCATTTTCCATAAATTCTATGGCTTCTTGTTGTTTACCTGCTCTTATTATTTTGTTAAGAGCTAATAGATTTTGGTCTAATCTTTCTAAATTTGCTTGTACTTGTCGTGCGTATTTCATAATAATATTTTATTTTATAGGGGTATATAATAAGGGAAATTTAGAAAACCAAATATTTATTCAGAGGCTTTACCAAAAATAGCATCAAAATCTAAAGCCATAGAACCTTGGGCGGTTTTTATATGGTTTAAAGCATCAGGATTTGTATTTATTTTGTCAAAATCTATAGCCCAAAACCTACAATCTCCGTTTTTTAATAAATTAGCTAAAAAACCTCCTTGTCCTGGTTTTCTTTGTATTTTAGGTCTAACAAATTCTATAGCCATAGCTCTAGCACCTTCATCTGCTGTTTTATATTCTCCTAATCTGTCGTCTAAAAAGTTTAGGTTAGTTTCTATTTGTGAGAATATTTCATATATTTCTGCTAATTGGGAAAAATCTACAGTTCGTATTTTTATTATTTCTTCAAAAGCTTCTACTAAATTTTTTCCATCCCATGTTAAAGGATTTACATCTTTAGGTCCTTTCTTTTTACCTTCTGGGATACCTTTAAATATTGTAGTTAAAGCATTAATTCCAAAAATAATACCTAACATTTTTAATTGTTCTCTATCTTGACCAAAACGACCTAAACTTTTTTTACCAATATGTGATTTAAAAGCTTTTACTTCAACTCCTACGCCATTAAATTCTAAATCAGGGTTATCTGCTCCTCTTGTATCTAATACATTTACTGGAGATTTAGAATGATTATATAACCAATATAGGGCTACTTCTCCATTTCCTACTCCTTTAGTTCCTCCTTCTGTTTCTCCTTCTTTAGGAGGAGTCAGTTCCCAAAATTCTTGCCACCATTTTAAGTCATCTGGTTTAACTTTAATGTTAAAAGTATTCCCTCCTTTACCTGGAAAGGGATAAATATGTTTAGATGTAGGTATAGGTTTTTTTGGATCCCAACCACGATTTTCTACTAGATGTTTTTTAATAACAGTATCATAGGTTTCAGATCCTTCTTTAGGAGGATCAATTTCTCCATCATTATCAAGGTCTAAGCCAGTACTAGTAATATCAGCTGTTTGTTCTGGTTCTTCTTCTGGTTTTGGTTCATTAGCTTTAATTTTGTCTAATGAATGCATAAAATCTGTATTGTCAGGGTTGAATTGATCAAATATATGATCTGTAGGAAGATTTAATTCTGTTAGTATTTCTTTTAAAATTTGAACATCAGAAGGGCTATCCATTGCCGGATAACCCTTTTGAGTTCTATAAGACCATTCTAATACTAACTCATCGAGAGTCATGGCTTATCTTTTTATATTAGCCAATTTTTGTAAACGGGATTTTACACCTTCGTGTAATTGAGCATTGCCTTTATCTTCTCCTGTAGCTCCATATGAACCTCCATATTTTCCTGAAGTGCTTGCTGCATTTCCACCTGTTTTTTCACCATATGCTTCTTCCATAGGTGCTTCTTCTTCATCTCCAGCTGGTTCTACCATATCTTCAGGCGCATCTGGACCTGCATCTAGGTCTGCGTCTACTTCTTCTTCGTCATCCATTTCTGGTTCCATTCCTTCTTCACCTCCTTCGAAATAAGATTTTAACATACCAAATATTTTTTGTAGTTGAGCTTCAGCTCCATCAGGACCTCCTGCGGGTGCTTCCATAGCATCAATATCTCCATTATCTACTTGTACACCAGGGCCTCCCATTGGTGGTGCTGGCATACCAGGAGCTCCTGGTGCTGGTGGCATTCCTGGGACCTGTTCATTAACGTATTGATTAAATTCTTCTTTAATCATTTTTTGTAATTCTTTTAAAGTCATTTTTTTTTTATTTTAAGTTGTATTAATTAGTCTTACTTTTTTTATATTTTTTATAACGAGGTTTTCTTCCTCGTCTTTTTTTTCCTTTTGCTGCTTCAAGAACGTCTTTAGATTGATTTGCAACGTTTTTAAATGCATTTTTAACATCTACTAGCTCTCTTCTCATTGCTTTAAGCCTAGTTTTTGTTTCTTTTAATGCTGCTTCAGCTTTCTCATCTATTGTTGTTGAATTCCAAAGAGCATTCCATAACCTTTTAAAATATTTTATCATAACTTTTTTGTTTTTTGTTTTTTGTTTTTTATCTTTTATAACCTCCTACAGATGATCCTATACCTGTGTTTCTTAAAAATCCAAATATTTTTTTTAAAGCATCTGTTGCTTTAGGGTATTTTTCTTGCATTGCTGGATCTTCAGACATCATTTCTAGAGAAGCTACTATACTAGCGGTTCCTAGTAATCCCATTATCCCTCCTATAGCTGACCACATAGAAGGATCTTCATTTAATCTTGTTTGTAGAGTCTCATCTATATTATCTTTATTATCTTTACCTGTTGCTTTTTTTATAGCTTGATCTTTAGCTGCTAGATAATCATCAGAATCTATGTCTCCGTCTCCATCTACGTCTCTCTTCTTACCTTCGTTATTAGGAAGTTTACCATATTTATTTTCTATTATCCATTTTTTGTAATTAAATTCTGCCATTTTGTTTTTATTTTTAATTAGAATTAGGGTCTCCTAGTCCACATGTTAAGCCTTCCATATATGCTATTTTTGCTATTTCATAGTAAGGTTTAATTTTACTTGATCCTTCTCTTAAATTTATTCCGTACTCTTTGATTATATTTAATAGTTCTTTATGGACTTCTCTATCCATAAGAGTTCCTGCTACTGATCTTCTGTCTATTTTTTCTTTTAATAAGATATCTTCTCTTTCTTTTTCTATATCTTCTAATCTTGTGTTAATAGCTTTAATCCTATCAGTAACATGGTCTGTACCATCCCCACTATATACAGGTGATTTATCTGATGTTTTTATTTTTTTTAGATCTGATTCGTAATCTTCTCTATTATATGATTTTTTGCCTTTTTTCTTTGCATTAAAAGCTTGAGCTAAAGGACGTACTTTATCTTGTAACGATTTTTTTTCATTTCTTAGTTTTTCTTCTTCTTTATCTAAACCTTTCATACCTTTACCACTTTTCTTTCCTACTTTTGTAGCTTGTTTAGATATTGTATCTTCATCGTCTTCAAAATCAAGATCTAAATCATCTGATTGTTCTTTTAGTAGGTTTTTTTTAATTTGGTTTTTTATAGCTTCTTTAAGTTTATTTTTTCCTGAAGCTGGTTTCATTGAAGTTTCTTCTTGAAATTCTTTTATCCATCTTTTAAAAGATGGTTTTTTAGACTTATTTAAAAATGTATTTTCATATTGAAGCATACCAGAATAATAAGAAGGATGTTCTTGTAAGTTGTGTAAAACTGTTTCTGTTGCTTTCATTCTTTCTTCAGGTGATGATTCAGATAATCTATCGCATCCCATTTCTGATAAAACATAGTCCATACCTTTTGAAAATTCATATGGGTTAACATGATCTAGTCTGTTTTCTACTTTTGTGCTTCCTTTTACTCTTTTTTGTTTTGAGTAATTAGGTGTATATCCTCGAAATTTATTATTTGCCATTTTATAAGTCTTATTCCCTAATAAATATAAATTAATTTTAAAAGGCGTTATTGTTTTATAATTTTATTGTTTATATTTTGGTTATTGTAAGTAATATTTAAATTATAAACACCACTTGGTAAGTTAGTCATGTCTATTTCATTTGTTTTTTCTTTAAAAATAACTAATTTACCCATCATATCATATACTTTTATATCAATTTCTTTATTTGAATTTAATATGTCAATTACTGGGTTAGGGTATATTAATAATTCAGAAGAAAATTCTTCTAAATCAATAGGCCACCCTAAGTCACAATAATTATATAATTCAATACAATAAGAATTCCAATCACCTGTACAACATTCTGTGTCAATTGATATTACCCATTCAAAACATTCATTAGGTAACCAATATGGGACTCCTGGCCCCCCACTACATTCTGCATCATATTCACATGAATTATCGTCTGTGTTTGCATTTCCATCATAATTGTAAGCATTTATGTCTGTACAGCCCTCTAATATTTCAATACATGACCCATTATCCGTATTAGCATTTTCGTCGTAGTTAAATGAATTTTCATCTGTACATCCATAAACGACTTCTATACATGAAAAGTCTTCTGTGTTTGCTTCTGAATTGTAGTTAAATGCTGTTTCGTCAGTACAACCATAAACTACGGGTATACAAGAATCATTATCAATATTAGCTAATTCATTATAATTGAATGCTTCTGGATCAGTACAACCATAAATGGGTAGTATACAAGAGAAGTCATCTACGTTAGCTAATTCATTATAATTAAGAGCAGTTGGGTCTGTACATCCTTCAACAACTGCAATACATGAGCCGTTGTCTACATTAGCATTCTCATCATAGTTTAATGCAGTACTATCAGTACAACCATAAATAGGTAATATGCAGCTAAAATCATCTACATTTGCATCTACATTGTAATTTAAAGCAATAGGATTAGTACATCCCTCTATAACTGCAATACATGATCCATTATCTGTATTAGCTAATGGGTCATAATTAAACGCTGTACTATCTGTACAACCATATACATAAGCTATACAATTACCATTATCTGTATTTGCATTGATATCGTAATTAAACATAGTTGGATCTGTACAACCATAAATAAATGGAATACATGATCCATTGTCTGTATTTGCATTGACTTCATAATTAAACATTGTAGGATCTGTACAACCTAAAACAGGATAAATACAACCAAAATTAGTATTTGCAAGAGTATCTGTGTTTATAGCTAAAGTATCTGTACAACCTAAAACAACTTCAATACATGAATTATCATTTGTATTAGCTAACACATTGTAGTTAAAAGCAGCTGGATCAGTACAACCTAAAATAGGATAAATACAACCTGAATTAGTGTTAGCAAGTGTATCTGTGTTTAATGCTGTTGGGTCTGTGCATCCAATAATTACTTCTTCACATGAACCATCATCTACATTTGCATTAACATCATAATTAAAAGCATCAGGGTCTGTACATCCTAATGAGGGGTATATACAACCAGAATTTGTATTTGCTAATGTATCTGTATTTAGTGCTGTTGGGTCGGTACATCCAATAACTACAGCTTCACAACTACCATCATCAGTGTTTGCATTAACATCATAGTTGAATGATGTTGGGTCAGTGCAACCTAAAATAGGATAAATACAACCAAAGTTTGTATTAGCTAATGTATCAGTGTTAATGGCTAAAGTATCTGTACAACCTAATACGACTGCTATACATGTATCATCATCTGTGTTGGCTAAAACATTATAATTGAATGCAGCTGGATCAGTACACCCATAAATAAACGGTATACAACTAAAATTATCTGTGTTGGCTTCTTCATTATAATTTGTAGCTGTTGGGTCTGTACAACCATAAATAAAAGGCTCACAAGATCCATTATCCGTATTGGCTGCTTGGTTATAATTAAATTGAGTATCATCCATACAACCCTCAATTACTGGAATACATGAATCAGGATCATCAACATTTGCCTCTTCATTATAGTTAAAGGCCTCTTCATCCATACAACCAACAATTACTGAAACACAAGAACCATTATCCGTATTAGCGTTTTCATTATAATTAAATGCTAAATCATTTGTACAACCTTCAACAACGGGAATACAATTACCATCATCAGTATTGGCATCTTCATTATAATTATATGCTGTACTATCTGTGCAACCTAAAACTGTTGGAATACAAAGTGTACCACAAAATGGCATTGCTGAATATGTTTGAAAAAATGGTGGTTGGAATGGTTGAAGTGCACCTTGACCATTGTCTGCAAAAGGATTCCATCCTTCATATAATAATATAACTCCATTTGCATTAGTTAATTTAAATGAATTATGCAATGTTTGAAATTCTACTTCTTCTGGTGGAGTTTGTGCACCCCCAACTGCAAAATAATAAAATGTGACTGGCTTATCTGTTTCTAACCATATGGGAAATGTTTGTTCATATTGTCCTGGCCCCATTGTAAATGACCACATATTATCTCCTTGAACAACCCCTAAAAATGAATTACCCCATCCATCTGCCCCTGCATCACCAATCCATAATTCATAATTACAATTAGGATATATTTCCATTTGTGTTGCATCTGGATTATAATTAAATGCATTTTCATTTGTACAACCAAATATATGTTCATTTAAACAAGAGCCATCATCTACATTTGCACTTGAATTAAATTCTTGATAGTCACTATCTGTACATCCTTCAACAGCTTCTTCACCACCACATATAGGAACTTCTAACCAAGTTGAATAACCTACTTCTCCAAAACCTACACCAACATTTTCTTGAGCTGCATTAACCCATGTTCCTGATGATAATGTAGTAATTGTATCTCCATCACATCCAGTTATAACGACTTCACCATCCATTGTCCCACCAGTAGTTGAACCTGCCATACCATCACCGTAAGTATCTGTTATAATAAATTCAAAACCTCCTTCCATTGCACAAACATCATATGTATAAGTTTGTCCTACATCTTGAAAAGTATATGTTCCATCTGTAATTTCCATAGAACCATCACCACTAACAAATGACCAACCTGTCTCTCCAGGCCAATTGTCTAATGTTATGTCTATTGTTAAAGGAGTATATCCTACATCACATGATTGGCCCCCACATGAACCATCGTCTACAGTTGCCCATGGGTTGTAATTAGGAGCATTCTCATCTGTACAACCTTGTGTACATGGGTATGGTGTATATAATATTGTTTCGGATTGTGTACTGTCTGCAAATGTTGCTTGGAATGAAAATTCTTCTTCCCAGTTAGGAGGCATTTGACCATTACCTGCATAAATACCAAATATACCATTATCAATATCTGTAGTATAACTATAAGTATTTGTGCCTTGGCCTCCATAAGTTATTTGAATTACATTACAATTAGGATTATCTGGATTAGCTCCCCAATTATAATAAAGAAGAGCAGAACCTCCATCACAAGTTTGATCTACAAACCATTCACCTAATCCATCACAAGCTGGATATTCACATAAGAATTCATCATTAACATCAGCTGATTCATCATAGTTAAGTGCATTTTCATCCATACAACCAATTACTGGAGGGTCTGGTGGAGCACAGGGGGCAATTGTTAATGATTCAATTAACATTGCACCATAATTACCTGATGCATAAAATAAGGTATCTTGACATACATTAGAAACTAAACACCAACCTAAATTATCTGGTGGATAACCTAAACCATCCCCCCAAGAATCTAATAATTCAAACGTATAATCACCTGAATCTAAAATTATTTGGTGAAATGCTTCTGCCTGCCCATTTTCATAACCTCCCCCGGAAGCTACTGGTATTGAGTCTGTTCCATTGTATAAATTCCATGTGACTTCATCTGCATAACCATCAAAATCAAATTGAACATTTACCCAACTATCTTGGGAGAATATAAAGAGGGGTAATAATAATAGTAATAATAACTTTTTCATACGCGTATATTTTTTAAATTTTAAAATCTTCATTTTTTAAGTTTAATTCAGATAATCCTTTATCTATAGGGGGCATGTCATCAGGGTTCTCAAAGTCTTCTGGATTCATATTTGTTTCTTCTTGTTTTGATGGCCATTTACCCTTTTCTTTATAGAAATAAACACTAACAGCATCTTTAAAGTACTTTTCTATTTTTTCTTCAGAAATTTTAGTGTCTGGGTTTAGGTTTAAGGCTTTTACAAAAAAAGAAAAACCTCTAAATCTATCTTTTAAAAAATTTTTAATACCTGATTGTTTAGGTCCTGGTTCATTATTTGCATTTTGCATTCTAATTGTGGGGGTAGAGTAAGAGTATAAAACTTGTTCTACAGCTGCTTGATCTATATAAGGTTTATTATTTTCTAATCTAATAAATCTATTATCAGTAGCTGTGTTGTTTTTTCTTGGCCTTTTTTTTATTGAAGGCAGTGCAATTGTTTTAATTTTCATTAATTAAAATTGATCCATTAATATTTCATCTATTACTTCTTGTACCTCGTTTTTCGTTGCTTTCATAGTAAACGAAATGTCAGCTTGAAATCTCTTTACTTCTTTTCCATTAAATACTATGATGGTTGGTACAACTACTACTTCCCATTCTGCTTGAGCAGCTGCATCAGCTGCTATGTCAATATATTGGATTTCGCAGTCTTTTAATTTTTCTACCCATTCTACATCATTTGCTGAATTCCATCCAGCATTAAATTGTACTACACAAAGTTCTGAATCACAGGGTGATTGAGTATATGCTAAAAAGGGTAATAATAATAAGAATAATAATTTTTTCATGTGTTTTATTTTAGTCGATCTATTTTTTCTTCAATACGTCTTAAGTCTTCTTTTATTTCTTGAACGTCATCTTGGGTGTTTTGAATAGTTAGTCGTATGTTTTTGTCCTTCATATCAAATTCCATTCGTGTAACATCTGGATTAGGGGGAATAGGAAGTTCTTTAGCTTCAGCAATGTCTGCTTGAAGTGTGAACCATAGTCCTACTATAGTAAAAATAAATACTGCTATACCTCCTAAGGTTTTTATGCTTACATTAAAGCCTGTATCTTCATTTAATTCTTTTGCCATCTTTTAAAATATTTTGTAATTAAGTCCGAGTGAGAAATTATGCCATTCTCTATTCCAATATTTGTTATATTTACCTTCAACGAAGGCACCTAAATTCTTATTAAACCAATAACCAAAAATCAAACCGCCAGAATAATCTAACCATTGACCTCCATTAAAATTATGATATGAATATTCATTCCCATCATCATAATGATAGGGCATTAAATTACCCCATGAGTGTAACCAAAACTTTTTATCATAATGATAAAAGTCAAAACCAATAATTACAGAATGTTGTAGTGTATTGTTTAATTTATTTCTTTCTGATTCAACAAACTCATCTAATACTGTTGGTATAATAACTTCCTTCCATACTTCGTTTGATGTTGCAACTACATTTCCATTAGGGTCTGTATATGTACTAGTAATAGGATCTATATTATATCCTTCCTGTAATGCTAAGTATGTGTAATGTAAATTGCCATTTTCTAATACCCAATCTGCTAAGGGGTCAAAACCATAAGGTTCAGCAATTCTCTGTACTGCTCCTATGTTAAGTGAAAATTTTCTGCTTAATTTTTGTCTATATCTTTGTGTAGATTCAAAGTATTCAATATCGGCAAAACCGTTTGTGTAGTATTCTACTTTAACTAACCATTTATCTGCTACATATCTTAAAAAATGATGTTGGTCAAAAAATGTTAGTCCTTGTTGTCTTTTATATTCTCCTTCAAATAAAAATTCAAATCCTGTTATTTTACCCATTGTAGCAGCATCTGAGAATGAGTTTTCATTACCTTTTTTAAATGCTTCCTTTGGTAAATAACCAAACCTGGCAATTTTTCTTACCCCAAATTTTATTGAATAGTCAAAAGGTGTTTCTATAACATCTTGGTTTAATTGACCTGTTGTAATAGAATATATATCATCATCAGATATCGATGTCCCTCCATTGATAGCACCATAAAATGTTGAAAATTTAAATACCTTTTTAACTTCTTTATTAAAATTAAACTTTTTTTCCTCTGTTTGGCCAAACATAAGAAGAGGAAATGCTAATAGCATAACTAATAGATGTCTCATATAGTGGGTTTTTCTAATAAATATAGAAAAGAGGAATAAAAAAGCAGCTCTTTCGAGCTGCTCCTAGGATTTTGACGACATGATCCTTGTTTACCGTGTGACGCGGGTACCTAACTAGGCAGCCATTGCAAATACTTGCTCTTTAGCAACTATAGTCTCTTGTGAAAGAGATCTAATAGCTGATAATGAAGCAAATATACTTGCTATCGTCGTGTTAACCTGTTTGCCGGTTACTGCGTTGGTCTTCCTCATACCCTTACTTACTGTCAAAGCCGGTCATCCCCATATCGTGTATTTTTAGTGGAGATGCCGGGAATCGAACCCGGGTCCAAATAAGCAGCTAATATAAGTACTAGCGACCGTGTATAAATATATTAAATATATTTTAATAATCCAAATCTAAATGGATGTCTTCTGTTTTGTTATGTATTTCTTTTAATGATTCTAATATTTCATCTCTAGTTAATTGAGAATCTCTTTCTATATCATCAATAAGGGTTTCTATTTTTTCTAATAATTCTTCCATTATTCTTGAACTCTTTTTAAAGCATATTCCCATAATTCACAAATTTCTTTATATTTGTGTTTTTCTTGGGTGTCCATTTTTTTAAGTTGTTTGTCAAATTTTTTACGAAGTTTTTTTTCTTCAACCTCTCTATAAATTCGATACATTGTATCTTCTTGATTTGCACTCATTTTATTTAATCCATTCGTTATATGCCTGTACATATGCTTCAAGTCTGGGGAGATCGGGGTCTTCTTTAAGAAGCTGTATAGCCCATTGTTCTACTTCTATTCTTAACCCATAAGCGCTAGCTTCTTCTAATAATAGTTCAATATCTTCTTCATCATTTAGAAGGTTTTCTTCCTCTTCTTTTTGGTCTTTCATTTGGAAAAAGTCTATAATGCTCTGTCCAATATTTTTTCTCAGCCAATTCCATCTTTTTCTTACAATCTTTAGTGATTCGCTTTTTTCTTCCATTTTCATGATATTTAGGTTCTTTTAATTTTTCTAATTTATAATATAATTTTTCAAGTTTATCGTATGTTGTGTCTAGTTGTTCTACTAAATAAGGTCCACGGGGGTATTTATTTAAATCATAATACCATCTAGAATCACCATAATCTACAGTGAATTTCATTTTTTTTTCTACATTTTCTTTAGGTCTTCCTCTATTTTCTTTCATGATACTAATTCTTTTTTTAATAATAAATTATTTAATGTTTTAGTTATTTCATTTATATTATTGATATTAATAAAAGATGCATCTTTACCATACATTTTCTTAAAATTATTTTCTGCATCATGTTTATAACTATTATATTCACCTTCTATAAAATAACTTAATATATTAACCCCACCTTTTTTGATATTTTTTACTACTCTAGCTGTATCTAATATAGCTTTTTCATCTTTATAATCAAGAAATGTAGGCATTCCATCACTCATATTAATGAGGTATGAATCTAAATAATATGAAGAATTAGGTATATTTAATGTTTCTAAACATATACCTTCAGGAGTTAATCCACTTTCACGATAATATTTTAATTTTTTTAGGTCTTTTAATTTATGTTTTTTGCTATCAAAAGCTAAAATTAATAATGGTACTATACCCCCTGTAAATACATCTCCAGTAGTTCTAATAGATATTAATACGTCAATATTATTCATATTAAGGGATATATAGCCTAATGCTATAGTATTGATTAGTGTTTGATTCCATTTATCTCCTTTCATACTACCACTACCATCAATTGATATATTTAAGCTTATAGGTTTATAATTAGCTTTGTCTATTTTATAAAATAAATCTTCTTCAAAACCAGCAGCATATATTCTTCTAGGATCTATTTTACCTTGTTTTAACCTTTTAGATGATGAAGTTATTTGCTCGTTTCTAATTTGTAATTTATTTAATAATCTTTTACCTTTAGTTATTCCTTGTTCTATTAAATTATCATTTTTAGTATATTTAAATGAATGGAATTTATTGTAT